>Ga0209415_10000370_pt1 | contig 81893 bp, 74 predicted proteins | sample PeaSoiSIISIP2007_FD_187696 | JGI IMG/M metagenome (GOLD analysis project Ga0209415, IMG submission 187696) | Peat soil microbial communities from Weissenstadt, Germany - SII-SIP-2007 (SPAdes) (version 2) | ecosystem: Environmental > Terrestrial > Soil > Wetlands > Peat | place: Germany... | reverse complement strand
CCCGCGCGAAGAAGGTGCTGGAGCTGTCGCTTCGCGAGGCGCTCCAGCTCGGTCACAACTACATCGGAACCGAGCACATGCTCCTCGGCCTCGTCCGCGAGGGCGAGGGTGTCGCAGCGCAGGTCCTCCAGAGCCTCGGTGCCGACCTGCCGCGCGTCCGCCAGCAGGTGATCCAGCTCCTCTCCGGCTACCAGGGCCGCGAGACCGCCGGCGCGACCGCCGGCGGCACCGGGGGCGAGCAGGCACCCGCCGGCTCGCCGGTGCTCGACCAGTTCGGCCGGAACCTCACCCAGCTCGCTCGCGAGCACAAGCTCGACCCGGTCATCGGCCGTGACCGCGAGATCGAGCGCCTGATGCAGGTGCTCTCTCGCCGGACGAAGAACAACCCGGTGCTCATCGGGGAACCCGGCGTCGGCAAGACGGCGATCGTCGAGGGCCTCTCCCAGCAGATCGTGGCGAACGACGTCCCGGACACGCTGAAGGGCAAGCAGCTCTACACGCTCGACCTCGGAGCCCTCGTCGCCGGCAGCCGGTACCGGGGCGACTTCGAGGAGCGGCTGAAGAAGGTCCTGAAGGAGATCCGCACGCGCGGCGACACGATCCTGTTCATCGACGAGCTCCACACGCTCGTCGGCGCGGGGGCGGCAGAGGGCGCCATCGACGCGGCCTCGATCCTGAAGCCGATGCTGGCGCGCGGCGAGCTCCAAACGATCGGCGCGACCACGCTCGACGAGTACCGCAAGCACCTCGAGAAGGACGCCGCGCTGGAGCGCCGCTTCCAGCCGATCAAGGTCGAGGAGCCCTCGCTGGCGCACACGATCGAGATCCTGAAGGGGCTGCGCGACCGCTACGAGGAGCACCACCAGGTCACGATCACCGACCAGGCGCTCATCGCCGCGGCCAACCTCGCCGACCGGTACATCTCGGACCGCTACCTGCCGGACAAGGCGATCGACCTCATCGACGAGGCGGGCAGCCGCCTGCGGATCCGGCGGATGTCGACGCCGCCCGAGTACAAGAAGATCGAAGAGGACCTCGTCCGCATCCGCGCCGAGAAGGAGGCCGCGCTCGAGCGGCAGAACTTCGAGGCGGCGAAGATGCTCGCCGAGCAGGAGCAGGCCAAGCTGGAGCGCAAGACGGCGCTCGAGCAGGAGTGGCGCGCCGAGGGTGTCGACCTGTTCGACGTCGTCGACGAGGACGTCATCGCCGAGGTGCTCGCCAACTGGACCGGCATCCCCGTGTACAAGCTCACGGAGGAAGAGACCGCGAAGCTGCTGCGCATGGAGGACGAGCTCCACAAGCGCATCGTCGGTCAGGACGACGCCATCAAGGCACTGTCACGGGCGATCCGGCGTACGCGGGCCGGTCTGAAGGACCCGAAGCGCCCGAGCGGCTCGTTCATCTTCCTCGGGCCGACCGGGGTCGGCAAGACCGAGCTCGCCAAGGCGCTCGCCGAGCTGCTCTTCGGCGACGAGAGTGCGCTGATCCAGCTCGACATGAGCGAGTACATGGAGAAGCACACGGTGAGTCGGCTGGTGGGTTCGCCCCCCGGCTACGTCGGCTACGAAGAGGGCGGCCAGCTCACCGAGGCTGTCCGGCGCAAGCCCTTCGCGGTCGTGCTCTTCGACGAGGTGGAGAAGGCCCACCCGGACGTGTTCAACGCCCTCCTCCAGATCCTGGAGGACGGCCGGCTGACGGACGCGCAGGGGCGCACGGTCGACTTCAAGAACACCGTCCTGATCATGACGTCGAACCTCGGCACCTCCGACCTGCGCAAGGCGGCGGTCGGCTTCGCCAAGACGAGCGAGGCCGTCACGTACGAGCGGATGAAGTCCAAGGTCCAAGAGGCGCTGAAGCAGCACTTCCGGCCCGAGTTCCTCAACCGCATCGACGAGGTCATCGTCTTCCACGAGCTCCAGCTCGAGGAGGTCGTCCAGATCGTCGACCTGATGATCCGCAGGGTCCGCGAGCAGCTGGAGAGCCAGGGCATCGGCCTCGAGCTCACCCGTGAGGCGAAGGAGCTCGTCGCCCAGAAGGGCTACGAGCCTGCCCTCGGGGCGCGGCCGCTGCGGCGGGCGATCCAGCAGATGGTCGAGGACCCGCTCTCGGAGAAGATCCTCTGGAAGGAGTTCCGGGTCGGCGAGACGGTCATCGCCGACGTGGAGAACGGCGAGGTCGTCTTCCACGCGGTGGAGGGCTTCGAGCCGCCACCCGTCGAGCTCGCCGGCGCCGGGGCCGACTCCGACAGCTGACCGCCCGCGCCTCGGCCCGGGCTCCCCGGGCTCAGGGCACGGTCGTCTCGGGATCAGGCGCCCGGTCGGACGGCTCCAGCGGCTCCTCCGGGGTCCCGCCGCCGCGCAGGATCAGGGTCGCCGCGACCGCCGAGATGAGCGCGGCGACCAGCACCGCCAGCTTCGCCTGGTTCTGCTCGGCCGTCGCGCTGAAGGCGAGGTTGGCCACGAGGAACGACACGGTGAGGCCGATGCCTGCCAGGGCGCCGACGCCGAGCACCTCACGCAGGCCCATCCCCTCGGGCAGCCTGCCGACGCCGAGGCGCTGGGCGAGCCAGGCCGCGCCCGCGATGCCGACGAACTTGCCGATGAGCTTGCCGAAGAGCACGCCCCCGACGACACGGGTCGCCCCGCCGTGGGCAAGCGTTCCGCCGCTCAGGGGGATCCCGGCGTTCGCCAGCGCGAACAGGGGCACGGCGAGGAAGCTCGACCACGGGTGCAGCTGGAGGCCGAGCCACTCTGCCCTCGGCACCGCGCCGAGCGCGATGCGCACCGTCTTTCGCACCTCGCGGGGGGAGGACAGGTCGAGCAGCTCGTCCTCGCGCGCCCCGGTCTCCGCAAGAGAGAGCCGGGGCCGGGAAGGCGCGAGGAGGCCCATGGCGACCCCGGCGAGCGTCGGGCTGACGCCCGCCTGGTCGAGCGCGAGCCAGACCCCGACGCCGAGGAGGACGTAGAGGGGCCACCAGCCGACGCCAGCGAGGCGGCACACGCTCGCCACCCCGAAGAGGCCGACGGCGGCAACGAGGGCGGCCCAGTCGAAGTTGTGCTCGTAGAAGATGGCCAGCACGACGATCGAGCCGAGGTCGTCGGCCACCGCCAGCGCCAGGACGAACAACTTCACCGAGGCCGCCGTGTCGCCGCACAGGAAGGACAGGACCCCGAGGGCCACGGCGAGGTCGGTCGCCATCGGGATGCCCCAGCCATGGACGGCGGGGGTCCCGGCGGTGAAGGCGACGTAGACGAGTGCCTAGCCGACCATGCCTCCGAGGGCGGCGATGATCGGCAGCGCCGCGGCGCGCGGGTCCCGCAGCTCCCCGACGGTCAGCTCCCGCTTCAGCTCGAGCCCGACCGTGAGGAAGAACACCGTCATCAGCCCGCTGTTGATCCAGCCGCGCAGGCTCATCGTGAGCACGTGCCCGCCGAGGGACAGCCCGAGCGACGTCCCCCACAGGCGGTCGTAGGCGCCGACGAGGGGCGTGTTCGCCCAGACGAGCGCCACCGCTGTCGCGGCGACGAGGAGGACGCCGCCGGCGGCCTCGGTCTGGAGGAAGCGCCAGGTCGGTCGTGCGGTCAGGCGCGGCAGGCTCGCGAGCGACATCGGTCCCCCGGGCCGGCGTCGGGACAGGGACACCGGCCGGCGTGGCCGGCAGGCCCGATCAGTATGCCGCGCCCGAGGCGATCGGTCGTCGGGGAGCGCGGCGTCGAGGCCAGGCTCGGGCCGGGTCGCGCTGACCACCGGCTGGAGCGCCATCCGACGGCCGCTGACCGGTCACGTCGGCGCGCGGCCGGCGCCGACTACTGTTTGCGGTCAAGGGTGTGCCGGGAAGCCTGGTCGGCGGCCAGGGGAACCGCGCCTTATGACTGATCACTTCGCCCAGATCTGCCGCTCTTGAGCACACCGCCGAACAACATGCGCGGGCGGGAGGGGCGCCGACGGCTGCCCAGCTGGCGGTGGGAAGCGCTCCGCACGACGTTGTGGTTGGTGCCCACCATCCTCATCGCCGTCGCCGGCGTGCTGTTCGTGGCGACGATCGAGATCGACGTGGCCGCCTACCACCACGAGCTCACCCTGCCGTTCTGGATCCAGACGGGCAGCGCCGACGCCGGCCGCCAGGTGCTCATCGCCATCGCGGCCGCGGTGATCACGGTGGTGGGCGTGGTGTTCTCCATCACCATCCTCGCGTTGACCCTGGCGTCGCAGCAGTTCGGCCCCCGCATGATGCGGAACTTCGTCCGAGACGTCGGGAACCAGCTCACGCTCGGGGTCTTCGTGGCCACCTTCGTGTACTCGGTGTTGGTTCTCGGCTCGGTCATCAGCACCCCCCACACCAACTTCGTACCCCACCTGTCGATCACCGTCGCCGAAGTCCTGCTCGTCGTCGACGTCGTGGTCCTCGTCTACTTCATCCACCACATCGCCAAGTCGATCCAGCTGCCCGAGGTGATCGCCGGCATAGCGAGCGACTTGATGCGTGCGATCGACGACGAGTTTCCCGAGCAGCGCACCGAGGAGCACCGACCAGATCTGGGCGGCGACACGCGAACTGTGGCCGAGCTGCTCCAGCTGATCGAGGAGCGAGGCCAGGTCGTCCCCGCGAGCTCGAGCGGCTATCTGCAGTTCGTCGGCTATGCGCAATTGGTCGACATCGCCGCTCGCACGGATGCGGTCATCCGGCTCAATCACCGGCCGGGCCACTTCGTCGTTTCCGGGCGGCCCCTGGCGACGGTCTGGCCTCGAGGCGCTGCGGAGCAGGTCGCGTTGGCGCTCGCGAAGGCCCACGTGACCGGGCCACATCGGACCCTCATGCAGGATCCGGTGTTCGCCATCGATCAGCTCGTCGAGATCGCCATCCGCGCGCTCTCGCCCGCGGTGAACGACACGTTCACCGCGCTCACCTGCATCGACTGGCTCTCCGCGGGTCTGAGCAAGATCTCCGGCCGGACGCTTGCCGAGGCGGTCTACCGGGACGGGTTCGGTCGCGTGCGGCTCATCGAGTCCGATCCCTCCTACGCCCGGATGGTCAACCGGTCCTTCGACAAGGTGCGCCAGGCGGCGCGCGGCATGCCGGCGGTGATCATCCGCATGATGGACGCGCTGACCGCCATCGTGGGGCAGACGACCTCCGCCGATCAGCGGCGCATCCTGATTCGCCAGGCCGAGATGATCTTCCGCAGCGCCAAGGAGTCCGTGCCCGATCCGAGCGATCTCGAGGACATCGGTGTCCGTTACCAGCGATTGCTTGAAGATGCCGCTGTGGCGGGTCTGAGGGAGCTGCCGGAGGACGGTGGCGCGTAGCGCGTGGTCAGGCACCGTCGGCGCCCAGCCGGGCGATCCGGTCACCCACCTCGGTCGCCGTCGGGGAGTGCCGACCGGTCGTCGAGAAGCGGGAGACGCTCGAGCTGGTGCCGCTCCTCGGCGAGCCGGAGCTCGTTCCCGAAGGCGTCCATCAGGCGGACGTCGGCGGCGCTCGGTCCGGCGGCGAGCAGGGCCAGCACCCGGTGATCAGGGAGCTCGACGGCGCGGGTTGCCTCCTCCGGCCGCTGGGGGACCGGCTCGCCGACCGCCGCGTCGACGTGCCAGCCGGACCCGGTCGGACGCAGCAGGGCGACAGCGTCCACGTCGAGGGCGCGCCGCAGGATGGTCGGGAGACGGCCCACGGTGCCAGGCGCGGCGGCCACGATGTCGGCGACCACGCGTACCAGGTTCTCGCTGGCGCTCCGAGCTCGGGCTGCCTGCAGGCCCTGGCGCGCGAGGAGGTCGACCAGGACGCCGACGATGCTTGCCACCGCGACGTACGCGCTGAGCGCGACGAGGTCGATGAGCCGGTCGACGCGAAGGCTGTGCAGCGGCACGGTGAAGAAGTAGTCGGCCAGCAAGAAGCCGACCACCGTCGCCAAGGCCCCTGGGGCGATGCCGCCGAGCACGACCACGCCAACCACGGTCACGAGCGTGCAGAACAGGACTCCGGACAGCCCGATCGAGGCGTGGAAGGGGGCCAGGGCGAGGGTGACCGCGGCCGGGGCGGCGACGGCGAGGACCCATGCGGCCTGGCGGCGACGGAGGGGCAGTGGCATCCGCGGTCGGGGCGCCGCCGGTCGCCGGTGGATGCGGCGCTCCTCGTCCGAGACCTGACGGGTGGGGACGACGTGGATCTCGACGGGCCCGGCGTGGCGGATGGCACGGTTGATGACCGATCCGTGGAGCAGCTCCTGTAGCCGGGAGCGCCGGGTCGCGCCGAGCACGAGCTGGCGGGCGTGTTCGGCTTCGGCGAACTCCACCACCGCGCTGGCGACATCGACCGCGGCGAGCTCCGCGTAGTGACCACCGAGCTCCGCGAGGAGACGCCGTTGGGCCTCCAGCCAGACGGGTTCGTGCTCGATCAGGTCACTCGGGCCGCGGACGTGCAAACCGATCAGCTCCGAGCGCGTCGCCGTCGCGATCTGGGCAGCGCGGCGCAGGACGTGCTCACCCTCGGGGTCTCCGGTGAGCGCGGCGACCACGCGCCCGCCGCTCGCGGGAGCCGGACCGTCGCCGCTCGTCTCGGGTCGCCTGGACGGGTCGAGCAGACCATGGTCCGCCAACCATCCGAGCGCCAGGTCGCGGAGGGTGGCAAGGTTCTCGGCGGTGTGTAGCCGCTGAGCGCCATGTGGGCCAATCCCGGCGCGAGGACGTCGCTCGATGCGAGCCGGCTACGTAGCACCCCCGGATCGACGTCGATCAGCTCGACCCGCTCGGCGGCCGCGACGACGGCATCGGGGACGGTCTCACGCTCCGCGACCCCGGTGAGGGTCTCGACCGTCTCGTTGAGGCTCGAGAGGTGCTGGATGTTGACGTTGGTGATGACGTCGATCCCCGCATCGAGCAGGTCCTCGACGTCCTGCCAGCGCTTGAGGCGGCGGCCCCCGTGCACGTTCGCGTGGGCAAGCTCGTCGACGAGCGCCACCTCCGGGCGGCGGGCGATGACCGCGTCGGCGTCCATCTCCTCGAACGACGTGCCGCGGTAGCTGACGCGCTTCGGCGGGATCCGTTCGAGGTCGAGCACGCTTGCCTCGATCGCTTCCCGGCGGTGCGTCTCGGCGAAGGCGACGACGACGTCGACACCGTCTGCCGCGAGTCGCCGGCCCTCCGCCAGCATGGCGTAGGTCTTGCCGACTCCGGGAGCTGCGCCGAGCAGCACGTGAAGTCGTCCCCGTCGCACTGACCCGCTCGGGCCCCTGCCAGATACCGGTGCCGGCGAATCGTCTGCGGACACTCCAGCATAATCGGACCGAACTGGACGCGGTGACCACGAGTTGACGGAGTATTGACATGCCCGGTGCATTATTCATGTCTGATTGACCGTCGGTCCACGCGATCCGGCGCCGTGGCTGTCCCATCGCCGGTTACCAGCGCGACCACCGTGGCGAACTTCGGGCCGTCCCGTGAGCGGCGTGGCCTTCGGACGACGGCCGGCCTCGCCGCCTGCTCGAGCGGCCCGGGCGTGAACACGGCGTCAACAGCCGACCCGCGTCCGTGACAACCACGTGAACGCGCTAGGCGGTCGTTCCGGGGTCGTTCAATCCCTCGTGATCCCCGCCGGCACCAGCTCGATCCTCAACCCCGGCTTCCACGGGCTCTTGGAGATCACGTACGCCTTCGCCTCGGTCGCCAACAGCAACGGCTCCGCGTTCGGGGGGCTGTCGGCGAACACCTCGTGGTCCGACACGACGCTCGGCGTCGCCACGCTGATCGGGCGCTTCGTCCCGATCGTCCTCGCCCCCGCGCTCGCCGGCTCGCTCGCCGGGGCGCGCACGCACGCGCGCACCAGGGCCACACTCGACACCACCGGGCCGACGTTCGTCGCCTTCCCGTTCGGCGTGATCGTGATCGTCGGCGATCTCATCTGCCTGCCGATGCTCGTTTTCGGGCCGATCGTCGAGCGCATCGTCAGATGAGCCTCTCCTGAGCCCGCGGCGCTCGACTGGTAACGAGAGATCGCCACCCGACGTTGCGCCGTCCCCGCTGTGTCGCAGCCGGCGCGTATGGTCCAGCCGTGACCCGGGAGCGGATCGTCCATCGATGCACCGAGTGCGGGTCGACGTCCCCGCGCTGGTCGGGGCGCTGCCCACAGTGCGGCTCGTGGAACACCCTCGTCGCCGAGCGCCTCGCGCCGGCGTCGCCCGGCGCGCCGTCCGGCTGGGGCGCCGAGACGTGGCAGGGCGCCGGCGCCGGGTGGGAGGGCGCTGGCGGGGATCCACTCCGACCCGTGCCCCTCCTCGAGGTGGGCCTGGAGGGAGGGCTCCCGGTGCCGACCGGGATCGGCGAGCTCGATCGCGCCCTGTCCGGTGGCCTCGTGCCGGGGTCGGTGACACTCGTCGGCGGCGAGCCGGGGATCGGCAAGTCCACCCTTTTGCTCCAGGCGGCGGCCGCCGCGGCCGGCCGGGGGGCGCGGGTGCTCATCGTCTCTGCCGAGGAGTCCGCCGAGCAGGTCCGCCGGCGCGCCGAGCGGCTCGGCGCCGCCGTACCGGGCGTGTCGTTGCTGGCGACCACGTGCCTCCCAGCCGTGCTGGACGCCGCCGAGCGCTTCGGCCCGGATCTGCTGGTACTCGACTCCATCCAGACGATCGCCGACCCGGCCCTCGGCGGGGCGGGCGGCAGCGTCGTCCAGGTGCGTGAGTGCGCGGCGCGCCTCGTCGCCTACGCCAAGGGCCGCGCCGTGGCGACCGTGCTCGTCGGCCACGTGACCAAGGAGGGGACCCTCGCGGGACCCCGGCTCCTCGAGCACCTGGTCGACACCGTCTGCTCGTTCGAAGGGGAGCGCCACCACGCCCTTCGCATCCTCAGCGTGACGAAGCACCGCTTCGGTCCGGCGGGCGAGCTCGGCATCTTCGCCATGACCGCCGACGGGCTGGAAGGCGTCGAGGACCCGAGCGGCCTGCTGCTCGCCGATCGCCGGAGCGGCATCGCCGGTAGCGTCGTCGCCCCGGTGCTGGAGGGACGGCGCCCGCTCCTCGTCGAGCTGCAGGCGCTCGCCGCACCGAGCAGCTTGGCCACGCCCCGCCGCACCGCCCAGGGCCTCCCGCCGGGGCGCCTCGCCCTCCTGCTCGCCGTCCTGGAGCAGCGGGTCGGCATCGCCCTCGGGGCGATGGACGTCTTCGCCTCGGTCGTCGGCGGCGTACGGGTGACCGAGCCGGGGACGGACCTGGCGCTCGGCCTCGCCCTCGCCTCGGCCGCTGCGGGCACTCCGCTCGGCGACGACCTCGCCGCCTGCGGGGAGGTCGGCCTCGGCGGGGAGGTCCGCCAGGTGGCCCATACCGAGCGGCGTCTCGGCGAGGCGGCCCGCCGAGGCTTCCGGCGCGCCGTGGTGCCGGTCTCGGCGCCGGAGCCGCCGGCGGGCATCGAGCTCGTGCGCGTCTCGACCCTCGCCGAGGCGGTCGGCGCCCTGATCGGGGCGGGCACCGCTCCGCGGCGACTGCGGCCGCCGGCCTGACCGGGGCCCGCCCGGCCGAGCCGGCGCCGGGCGGCGACGCAGACGGTGTCCGGTACGATGCCCAGGTGGCGGAGGCTCCCGCAGCGCTCGGTCAGTTGCTCGCTCAGGTCGTGCCGGGTTCCCCGTTGCGCGAGGGGCTCGAGCGCATCCTCGGCGCGCACATGGGCGCTCTGATCGTGCTCGGCGACGGTCCCGAGGTGCTCGAGATCTGCTCGGGCGGCTTCCACATCGACACCGAGATGACGCCGCAGCGGCTGTCGGAGCTGGCGAAGATGGACGGGGCGATGGTCCTCGACCGCGAGGCGAAGCGCATCGTGTGGGTGAACGTCCATCTCATCCCGGACCCGTCGGCCTTCACGATCGAGACCGGTACGCGTCACCGCACCGCCGAGCGGGTCGCCCGCTGCGTCGGGGTCCCGGTCGTCGCCGTCTCGGAGGAGACGGGCAGGATCACCCTCTACGAGCGCGACGCCCGCCGCCAGCTCCAGTCGACCGACGCGCTGGTCGGGCGGGCGAACCATCTCCTCCAGACCCTCGACCGCTTCAGGGCCCGCTTCGACGAGGTCAACGGCGGTCTCGGCGCCTCGGAGGTCGAGGACGTGGTGACGCTGCGCGACGTGGCCACCGTGCTGCAGCGGGCCGAGATGGTGGCTCGCGTGGCCGACGCGATCGCCGACGTGCTCGACGAGCTCGGCGAGCACGGCCGGCTGCTGCGCCTCCAGCTGAACGAGCTCACGAGCGGCGTCTTCGAGGACCGGCGGCTCGTCGCCGCCGACTACGTCGGCCCGGGGAAGGGCGACACGGTCGAGCATGCGCTCGCCCGGCTCGCCGCCATACCGGCCGACGACCTGCTCAGCCTGGAGCACGTCATCTGCGCGTTCCGCCCCGATTGGCCCGTCCCCATCGACCTCGACGCCCCGCTCGTGCCGCGCGGCTACCGGCTCCTCCGCCGCATGCCGGAGATGTCCCGGGCGGAGGTCGAGCGGCTGGTCGCCCACTTCGGCGACCTCCACCGCCTCCTCCGGGCGCCGGCCGGCGAGCTCGCCGAGGCCGCGGCGATCGGCGAGGATCAGGCGCGCCTCGTGAAGGGCCGGCTGGCCCGGGTGGCCGACCCCCGCGCGCTCGACCGCTTCGGTTGACCGCACTCCGGCTCGGGGCGCCGGGCTCGACCCGTTCGGCGCCGCCTCCTCGCAGCTCCGAGCGCCCCGGGCACCTCCGGAAGCGTCGCTTGCTGGACCTCCCGCACTGAGGTCGGCCCCGGACCGGTACAATGGCAGTTCGGCCGGCTCGGAGCATCGAGCGGCCCACGGCAGGTCTCGTCGCAGAGACGCCGTTCCGCACGTGCCGGGTTGAGGAGTCGCGCAGTGTTCGATGTCGGCGACAAAGTCGTCTATCCGCATCATGGTGCGGCGGTGGTCGAGAAGCGGGAGGTTCGGGAAGCCTTCGGCGAAAAGCGGGAGTACCTCGTTCTCCGCCTCGCCTATGGCGACCTGACCCTCATGGTCCCCGCCGACAACACCGACGAGGTCGGGCTGCGCGAGGTGATCAACGACGAGGAGGTCGAGGAGGTCTTCGCGGTCCTTCGCAAGAAGGAGGCGCGGATGCCGACCAACTGGTCCCGCCGCTACAAGAACCACGTCGAGAAGCTGAAGTCCGGCGACATCTACCAGGTCGCCGAGGTCGTGCGGAACCTTTCGATCCGCGACAAGGACAAGGGGCTCTCGGCTGGCGAGAAGCGGATGCTCAACCGCGCCCGCCAGATCCTCGTCTCGGAGCTCACCTTCGCCATCGGGGTGAGCGAGGTCGAGGCCGAGGAGCGGCTGAACGCCGCTCTTCCCTAAGCCGGTTCGCCCCTTGGCCGCTGGCACCTGGGCGATCGTCGTCGCAGGGGGCGAAGGTCGCCGCTTCGGGCGGCTGAAGCAGTTCGAGCACCTCTGCGGCCGTCCCGTTGTGGAATGGGCCGTCGACGCGGCCCGCTCGGTCGCCGAGGAGGTGGTCCTCGTCCTCCCGGAGGCAGCACTCGACGAGCCCTCCCGTCACGCCGGTTGCGCCGTCGTCGTCGCTGGCGGCGCGACGCGTGCCGCCTCGGTGCGGGCGGGGCTGGCAGCCGTGCCCGCGTCGGTCGAGATCGTGGTGGTCCACGACGCCGCCCGCCCGCTCGCCTCCCCGCTGCTCTTCGCCGCCGTGGTGGCCGCCATCGGCGCAGGGGCCGACGGCGCGATCCCAGTCGTTCCCCTGGCCGACACCGTGAAGCGCGTCGCCGGCGGACGCGTGGTCGAGACGGTGGAGCGCTCAGATCTCGTCGCCGTCCAGACGCCGCAGGCGTTCCGTGCCGAGGTGCTGCGCCGGGCCCATGACGGCGAGCCCGACGCGACCGACGACGCCGGCCTGCTGGAGGCGATCGGCGCCGCCGTCGTGACCGTGCCCGGCGAGGCGCGCAACGTCAAGCTCACCGACGTCGACGACCTGGCGCGTCTCGGGTCCTGGGGGGCGGAGGTCCTCGCCTCCGGCTCCCGGTGACCGAGCAGCGCGTCGGCCTCGGTGTCGACGTCCACCCCTTCGACGAGCCGACGCCGGACGACCCGGAGGAGCGGCACGATCGCCAGCTGGTGCTGGGTGGCGTCGCGTTCCCCGGGGAGCGGGCGTTGCGGGGCCACAGCGACGCCGACGTCGTCGCCCACAGCGTCGCCGACGCGATCCTCGGAGCGGCAGGCCTCGGCGATCTCGGTGCCCATTTCCCCGACACCGACGAGCGCTGGCGGGGGGCCGACAGCCTCCTGCTGCTGCGCACCGTCGTCGAGCGAGCCGCCGCCGAAGGGTGGCGGGTAGTCAACGCCGACTGCACCGTGGTCGGCGAGCGACCGAAGATCGTCGCCCGGCGCGAGGAGATGGTGGCGCGCCTCTCCGATGCCGCGGGCGCGCCGGTCCACGTGAAGGCGACGCGCCCGGAGGGTCTCGGGAGCCTCGGGCGCGTCGAGGGCATCGCATGCTTCGCTGTCGTCCTGCTCGAGCGGGCATCGCCCGCTCCGGACCGATGAGCGCCCCGCCCCCGGGCCGCCGCGGCGCCGGTGCACGGGGCGCCGGTGGTCGGGGCGCCGGTGGCCGGGGCGGCGCACCCCGCGGCACCCCGGGGCGCCGGGGCGCCCCCCGCCGGCCGGCCGGCGAACCCGGTCACCGCCGCGAGCAGGCCGAGGAGCTGGGCGGCGAGCAGGTCGAGGGCCGCCAGGCCGTCCGAGAGCTGCTGGCCGCCGGGCGCCGCCGCGTGTTCGAGCTGGTCGTCGCCGAGGGGCGCGACCCCTCGACGGTGCTGGAAGAGATCGTCGAGCTCGCGCGGTCGCGGGGGGTCTCCGTGCGCTTCGCCCCGCAGCACCACGTCGACTCCCTCGCCCGCAACGAGGTCCACCAGGGCGTCGTCGCCCGCGCCGCGCCGCTCGTCGCGACCGACCTCGCGCAGCTCCTCGTCCCGACGGCGGGCAGGCAGGACGCTGCGACCGGCGACGTGGCCGCGCCGCCCTTCCTCGTCGTCCTCGACGGCGTCACCGATCCCCGCAACCTCGGGAGCGTGCTCAGGACGGCGAGCTGCGCCGGCGCGACCGGCGCGGTGCTCCCGCGGCGCCGCTCGGCGCACCTCACCCCCGCCGCGCTGAAGGCGGCCGCCGGGGCGGTGGAGCACCTGCCGATCGCCCTCGTTCCCGGCATCGGCGCAGCGCTCCAGGAGCTCTCCCGCAGCGGGGTGTGGAGTGTCGGCCTCGACGCCGAGGGGGAGCGGGAGATCGACGGGCTCGAGCTGCTCGACGGACCCGTGGCGCTCGTGCTCGGCGCCGAGGGGCACGGCCTCGCCGCCCTGACGCGCTCGCGTTGCGACGTGCTCGCCCGCATCCCGCTCGCGGGCCCGCTCGGCTCGTTGAACGTGGCGGCGGCCGCCGCCGTCGCCTGCTTTGCCGTCGCGGGGCGCCGCCGGAGCCATACCGCGTGAGCGCCGGGAGGTGAGGCAACGGCCCGCCGGCGCTGACGCCGGCGGGCCGTTGCCTGGACCCCCCCGTTCCAAACCGGGCCCCCCCGGAGACCGGCCGTTTCATCTGTTTAGCGCATCGTCATCATCCGCGCCAGAGATGTGGGCGCGACAACCGGGCGGTGCGCCGCGGACCGCTGCGGTCAGGAGCGCTGCTCGACGGAGACGTAGTCACGCTCCGTGCTGCCGGTGTAGAGCTGGCGCGGCCGGGCGATCTTGGTGTCCTTCGAGAGCATCTCGATCCAGTGTGAGAGCCATCCTGCGGTGCGCGGGATGGCGAAGAGCGTGGTGAACATCTCTAGCGGGAAGCCCATGGCCTGGTAGATGAGGCCGGAGTAGAAATCGACGTTCGGATAGAGCTTGCGCGAGATGAAGTACTCGTCGGCGAGCGCTGTCTCCTCCAGCTTGAGGGCGATGTCGAGCAGGGGGTTCTTCCCGGTGACCTCGAAGACGTCGTGGGCGGCCCGGCGGATGATCTTCGCCCGGGGGTCGTAGTTCTTGTAGACGCGGTGCCCGAAGCCCTGCAGGCGCCCGTGACCCTCCTTCACGGACTGGACGAAGGCGGGGACGTGCTCGATCGAGCCGATCGAGGTCAGCATTCGCAGCACCGCCTCGTTCGCCCCCCCGTGGCGCGGACCGTACAGGGCGGCGCAGGCCGCCGCGCAGGCGGAGTAGGGGTCGGCGTGGGCAGAGCCGACAGCGCGCATCGTCGTCGTCGAGCAGTTCTGCTCGTGGTCGGCGTGGAGGATGAACAGGAGGTCGATCGCCCGGGCGAGCGCCGGGTTCGCCTCGAAGCGGGGCTCCGCCGTCTTCCACATCATGGAGAGGAAGTTCTCCGGGAAGCTGAGCGAGTTGTCCGGGTAGACGAAGGGCATCCCGACGCTGAAGCGGTGCGTCGCGGCGGCGAGGGTCGGCATCTTCGCGATCAGGCGGACGATCTGCTTGTGGCGCGAGTCGAGGTCGAGGATGTCCTTGGCCTCGGGGTAGAAGGTCGACAGCGCGGCCACCGCCGACACCAGCATCCCCATCGGATGGGCGTCGTAGTGGAAGCCCTCGAGGAAGCGCTTCCTGACGTTCTCGTGGATGAAGGTGTGGTGGGTGACCTCGTCCTTCCACGTCTCGAACTGCTCGGCCGTCGGCAGCTCGCCGTTGAGGAGCAGGTAGGCGACCTCGAGGTAGGTGGAGCGCTCCGCCAGCTGCTCGATCGGGTAGCCGCGGTAGCGGAGGATCCCCTCGTCGCCGTCGATGTAGGTGATCGAGCTCTCGCACTCCGCCGTCGTCGAGAAGCCCGGGTCGTAGAACCAGATGCCCGGGAGCAGCTTCGACCACTCGGTCGCGTTGACGCCGCCGTCCACGATCGGGATCTCGATCGACTGTCCGGTCCGGTTGTCGGTGATGGTGACGCTGTCAGTCACGCCCTGCGACCTCCTCGATGGTCGGCCCCCCGTCCCTCGCGAAGAGGGATCCTACGACCGCTCGCCGGAAACGGCACCTCCGTGCTCCCGGCTCGCGGGCGCAGCCGGGCCGCCCGGGGCCCGGCTGCCGGCCGCTGCTCCGGGGAGCGCACCCCGCTCGGGTGCTGGATCGGGAATCAGATGAGGATCTCGGGGACCGCCGTGCTGTCGGCCGCGGCGGCGGCCGCGCTGGCAGCGGCACCGCCGGGGCGGGCGCCGGGGGTCGGCACCGCCTGCTCGAGCGGCTCGCGGTAGACGTAGCGGCCGCCGCGCAGCCAGGACGCGCCGGCCGCCACGACGCAGGCCGCGATGGCGAAGGCGAAGGCGTGCCTCAGCCCGGACCGGAACGGCGTCGAGATGAGCTGGGGGAAGAAGCGCCTGCCGGTCAGCGCCGCGACGTGGGCCGCCGGGAGCTTCGCCAGCGTCGCCGCCCCGATGAGGTGCTGCATCGGGTTGTAGCCGAGGAAGGCGGCGAAGAGCACCGAGACCGGCGGGAGGTGCGCGATCCGGCGGACGGCCCCCGCGGGGACGCCCTGCGCCGAGAGCCCGTGGGTGAGGGCGGCCGGCAGGGTCGAGGAGAGCCCGACGATCATCAAGGTGAAGAAGATCCCGATCGAGAGCACCTGCGCCGAGTTCTGGAAGGTGGAGTTCATGCCGCCCCCCGCGCCGCGGTGCTGGGGCGGCAGGCTGTTCATCACCCCGGCGCGGTTCGGGGAGGCGAACGCACCGGCGCCGAGCCCGTTCATGACCAGGAGCAGGGCGAAGGGCAGGTAGGAGAAGTCGACGGGGAGGAACAGCAATAGCGCGAAGCTGCCCGCCTGGACCAGCATGCCGCCGGTGGCGAACGGTCGCGAGCCGTAGCGGTCCGAGAGCAGGCCGGATACCGGGCCGGCCACGAGGAAGCCGAAGGTGAGCGGGAGCATGTAGATGCCCGCCCACAGCGGGGTGGCGGCGAAGGAGTACCCGTGCTCGGGCAGCCAGATGCCCTGGAGCCAGATGATCAGCATGAACATCAGCCCGCCCCGGGCGATCCCGGCGAGGAGCGTCGAGATGCTGCCGGCGGTAAAGGCGCGGATCTTGAACAGCGGGAGCCGGAACATCGGGTTCTCGACCCTCGATTCGATAACGGCGAAGGCCGCGAGGAGCGCCACGCCCGCCACACCCGACACGATGACCTGGGGGCTCGCCCAGCCCATCGCGCTGCCGCCGTAGGGCTCGATGCCGTAGGTGATCGCGATCATCACCCCGATGAGACCGAGCGCGAATGTCGTGTTCCCGAGCCAGTCGATCCGCCCGGGACGACGAACCCCCCGCTCTTCCAGCTTCAGGTACGCCCAGACGGTGCCGAACAGCCCGATCGGGACCGAGATGAGGAAGACGAGCCGCCAGTCGATCGGCGCGAGCAGGCCGCCCAACACCAGCCCGATGAACAGGCCGCTGATGCCGGCGATGTTGTTGATGCCGAGGGCCATCCCCCGCTGGTGCTCGGGGAAGGCGTCGGTCAGGATGGCCGCGGAGTTGGCGATCAACAGGGCGCTGCCGACCCCCTGGAAGATGCGCATGATCACCAGGTAGAGGGCGCCGGCGCGCCCGGTCTCCCAGGTGACGGTGAGCAGCAGGGAGAAGAGCGTGTAGACGACGAAGCCCAGGTTGTAGAGGCGCACCCGCCCGAACAGGTCGCCGAGGCGCCCGAAGTTCACCACGAGCACGCTCGTCACGACGAGGAAGCCGAGGAGCATCCAGAGCAGGTAGAAGCTGTTCCCCGCCTGCAGCGGGTCGAGGTGGATGCCCCGGAAGATGTCCGGCATGGCGATGAGGGTGATCGACCCGTCGATGGTCGCCATCAGCACGCCGAGGGTGACGTTGGAGAGGGCGACCCACTTGTACCGGTCGTCGCGCGAGCGGTCGGCCGTCGCCGCGCCCCCATTGCGCAATATCGCCAGGGCGTGACCGCTCATCGACCCCGGGATCCGGTGCGGCGTGCACAACGGCGCGACGCCGCGTCGCTGCGGCAGCTCATGTCGTTAGGTTAGCGAACTAACGATCAGCACGGTCCGGCCGGTCGGCGGGCCGCAACCGCCTCCCGGTGGCTACCGAGGCGCCGGGCTCACAGCTCGCGGCGCCAGACGTTCGTCTCCCGACGAGCGAAGCCCGACCGCTCGTACAGGCGGTTCGCCGCCTCACGGCTCGGACGCGAGGTGAGGTCGACGGTGCGCGCTCCCGCAGCCCGTGCCGCCTCGAGCGCCGCCTCGACGAGCGCGGCACCGATGCCGCCGCCGCGCACCGCCCCGTCGACGACCACGTCCTCCAGCCAGGCGCGCACGCCCGTCGGGATCTCGAAGGTGACGAGGGTGCAGGTCCCGACGATGCTGCCGTCGGCGGCGCGCGCCACCAGCAGGACGGTCCCGGGCGACGAGACGACTCTGCGCAGCGCCTCGAGGCCGGCGGGCGGTGCGGAGGAGAGCTGGGGCCCGAGCCTGGCGAAGGCCCCCACGAGTTCTTCGCTCGCCTGCTGGACGCGCTCGATCGAAAGGCCGTTGGTCGGCACGGGCCGCAGTGTACCGGGCGCCCTCCGGGCGCCCTCGGAAGGCCCCGGTCGCGACTGGCGCGAGCGCGCCGGTAGGCTGCGGAGGGAATAGGAGGATTCGCGATGGGACGGCGACGGACGGGGCTATTCACCGGTGGGACCCGCCCGCTCACGGGCGCCTTCGGTCACTTTCCCCAGTCGGCGGTGCGCTTCCTCCGCCGGCCGAAGCTGCGCCGCCCGGTGCTTGTCGCCGCCTTCGAGGGCTGGAACGACGCCGGGGAGGCGGCCTCCTACGCCGTCTCGCACCTGGCGCGGGCCTGGGGCGCCGTCCAGTTCGCCGAGATCGACCCGGAGGAGTTCTTCGACTTCACCGAGGTCCGCCCGGAGGTGGCGATCGCCGAGAGCGACTCCCGCCGGGTCGCCTGGCCGGCGACCTCGCTGTCGATCGCGACGGTGCGCGATGAGGGGCGAGACGTCGTCCTCCTGCGCGGGCACGAGCCGCAGCTGCGCTGGCGCTCGTACTGCGAGACCGTCGTGGCCCTCGCACGCGGCCTCGGCGTGGAGCAGGCCGTGACCCTCGGCGCCTTCCTCTCCGAGGTCACCCACTCCCGTCCCGTCCCGCTCAGCGGAACCTCGAGCGTGGCAGGGCTCCTCGAGAAGTACGCGATCGAGCCCTCCCGCTACGAGGGCCCGACCGGCATCGTCGGGGTCCTGAGCGGCTCGCTCGCCGATGCCGGGCTGCCGACGACCTCGCTGTGGGCGAGCGTGCCGTGCTACTCGATCCCGCTCTCGGCCAAGGCGGCGCTCGCCCTCGTCGAGGCGACGACCACCATGCTCGGCCGCACCGTGGACAAGGCGGCGCTCGAGGAGCAGGCCTTCGAGTACGAGAGCCGGATGGACGACCTGGTCCGCGACGACGAGAACGTCGCGGCGTACGTGGCGCGCCTGCAAGAGCTGGAGGAGGCCGCCGGCGGCGACCTGTCCGCCGAGGGGCTCGCCGAGGAGATCGAGCGCTACCTGAGGGGACGGCGCTCGAGCTGACGTCGGCCCGCGCCACGCCCCGTCCGAGGGCGGTCGAAGAGCACCTCCACCGGCTCGCCGTCGATCGCGGCGAATGCCTGATCCACCCAGCGGGCCGAGCCTGCCAGCGGCTCGGGGAGCGCGTCCCGGGCGAACCAGCCGACCTCGGCGCACTCGAGCGGGTGGGCGGCGAGCGACCCGCCGGTCCGCTTGCAGTGGAAGACGAGCGAGTACAGCGGGGAGCGGGTGAAGCCGAGGCGCAGCCCGTCGAGGACCATCACGAGCCGGAGCGGCTCGACCTCGATCCCCGTCTCCTCGGCCACCTCCTTCACCGCCACCTCGGCCGCCGAGTAGCCAACGTCGGCCCACCCGGTCGGGTAGAGCCAGACGCCGGAGTCGGCGCGCCGGACGAGCAGCAGCTCGCCGTCGTCGTTGCCGACGATCGCCCCGACGCTCACCCGCGGCGTGACGTAGCCGGCGACCCCCTCGCCGACGCTGCGCATCCACTCCTGGACCAGCCCCTCGGTCGTGGTCCCGCCCGGCGCATGGCCCGCCCCGGCGAGGCGCTCGTCGGCGATGGCGCGCATCTCGGCGGCGACGCGCAGCACCTCCTCGAAGCGCTCGCGCTCGAAGACGCTCGCGGTGAAGCCGAGGCCGGTTCGCGCGACGGCTGCCAGGCTCTCGCTCCACCTGAGCAGGTCGGCGACGGGTACGGGCTCGCCGGTCACCAGACCGACGCTATCGCCACCTCGACCGTGTGCGACGATTGCGCCATGGCCGTCCGGGCGGAGTGTCGCCACTACATCATGCAGACGGTCCGAAACGGCGAGCGACTGGAGCGTTGCCGGCTCGGCGCGAACGACACGGTGCCCTTCGGCTGCCCCGACGGCTGCCTCTTCTTCGAGCGGCGGTCGACGTCGAGCGCCGGCTGGCAGGTCGGCGAGGGCGACGCACCCGGACCCGAGCGTCCCCGGCGCTGACCGGCCCGGGCCGGCGGCGGCGCAGACCGGCGCCGGTGGCGCCCGGAGTGCCTTCAGCTCTCGACGACGTCGCCGAGCAGCTCGACGCGCACGCCGGTCTCCGCGAGCCACGCGATCGCCCGGTCGACGGCGGCCGCGTCGCCCTCCAGCTCGCAGACGATCCAGCCGGAGTCCTCGTCCACGCTGGCGCGCCGGATGTTCGGCTGCACGTCGAAGCTGCGGGTGAGCCGGGCGAGCACGGGCTCGCGCACGAGCGCCTCGGGGAAGACGAGACGGACCCGGACGCTCATCGCTGCTCCGTCCCGGCCGGCGCGACCCCGCCCGGGGGTGCGAGGCCGGCGTGGTCGAGCGCGCTGCGGGCGAGATTCCCCGAGCGCAGGCCCTCCAAGTCGAGCGTCACGTACCGGTAGCCGGCGCCGTGCAGCGCCGCCACGATCGCCTCGCGGGCGCCGATCGCCTGCTCCAGCTCGTCGAGGCCGAGCTCGATGCGGGCGCACTCGCCGTAGTGGCGGACCCGCAGCTGCGAGAAGCCGAGGCGGCGCAGCGCCGACTCGGCGCGCGCCACCTGGCCGAGCACGCCGAGGGTCACGGGCGTGCCGTGCGGGACCCGCGAGGCGAGGCACGCCGCGGCCGGCTTGTCCCAGGTCCGCAGGCCGAGCTGGCGGGAGAGCTCGCGCAGGCGCGCCTTGGTGAGCCCGGCCTCGACTAGGGGGAAGGACGCGCCGCGCTCGGCCGCCGCCTGCTGGCCCGGTCGGTGGTCCCCGAGATCGTCCAGGTTGACCCCAAGCACCACCGTCGCGCCCTCCGCCTCGGCGAGCGGGGCGAGGGCGTCCATCAGCTCGGACTTGCAGTGGTAGCAGCGGTCGAGCCCGTTGGCGGCGTAGGCGGCGCGCTCCAGCTCGTCGGTGCGCACGGCGCGGTGGCGGAGCGACCACTCCCGGGCGAGCCGGCAGCACTCCTGTTGCTCCTCGGGGGCAAGCGACGGCGAGACGGCCGTGGCGCACAGCACCGCCTCCGGCCCGAGGGTGGCCGTCGCCACGTAGGCGAGGAAGGCCGAGTCGGCGCCGCCGGAGAGGGCGACGACGACGCGCCCGAGCCGCCGGAGCACCGCTTCCAGGCGGTCGAGCTCGACGGCGCGCAGGGGCGCCACCTCGAGCGTCACCGGCTCAGCTCGCCCCCACGGCGGCGAGCACCTCGGCGGTGCTTCCGACCACCCCGGCCACGAACGGGCCGAACTCCGCGTAGCGGGCGGATGCCTCGTCGAAGCGCATCGTGTACACGCACTCCTTCAGCACGTCGAGGTCGCGCCCGAACAGCGTCACGCCCCACTCCCAGTCGTCGAGGCCGGTCGAACCGGTGATCAGCTGGACCACCCGCCCGTGGAACGTCCGCCCGACGGCGCCGTGGCCGTGCATCAGCTGGAGGCGCTCCTCGTAGGGGAGCGAGTACCAGTTGTCGGTGGCGCTCCGGCGCTTCGACATCGGGTAGAAGCAGAAGGCGGGCATGTCGGCGGGCGGCAGCACCGGGTGGAGCCGGGCCTCGCGCATCGCCTCGGGGATGCCGCTCGCGTACTCGGAGACCTCGGTGAGCGAGACGTAGGACCACGCGACGCGACAGCCCGCGCGCCTGAGGGCGCTCTGCAGCGCGCGCAGCCGCTCGGGCGAGGGACCGAGCGCCATCACCGCCAGGTCCGCCTTGTGGCCGAGGAGCGCCGCGGTCACGACCTGGTGGCCCGAGGCCTGACACTCCTTCACCGCCAGCTCGACGGCGGTGGGGTCGACCCCCGCCTCGAGCGTGCAGAAGAGGTGCAGGACGGTCCAGCCCGGGCTCCCTTGCGCCGCCGCCGACGGCGCCGGGTACGTCCTCTCGTCGGTCGTGTGCACGGGTCAAGTCTACGAGGGCTCGGCCCGGGCCGTTCCCGGGCGCGGCGACGGGGCGCCCGGAGGCGCCCCGTCGCTCGTTGCCGATCCCGCTCGGCTGCCGCTCACCCCGTCGAGCGGGAGGCGGCCGCCGATCACGCCGTTCGGACTAGAAGTCCTCCATGCCGCCCGGCATCGCCGGCGCCGACTTCTCCTCGGGCTTGTCGACGACGAGCGCCTCGGTGGTGAGGAACAGCGCCGCGATCGAGGCCGCGTTCTGCAGCGCCGAGCGCGTCACCTTCGCAGCGTCGATCACGCCCGCCTTGAAGAGGTCCTCGTACTCGCCGGTGGCGGCGTTCAGGCCCTCCGAGGCCACCTTGAGGTTCCGCACGCGCTCGACCACGACGCCGCCTTCCAAGCCGGCGTTGATGGCGATCTGCTTCAGCGGCTCCTCGACGGCCCGCGCCACGATGCGCGCCCCGGTCGCCTCGTCGCCCTCGAGCTTGTCGGCCCGCTCGAGGATCGTCTCCTGGGCACGCAGCAGCGCAACGCCGCCGCCAGGCACGACGCCCTCCTCGATCGCCGCCTTCGTCGTCGAGACGGCGTCTTCGATGCGGTGCTTCTTCTCCTTCAGCTCGACCTCGGTGGCCGCGCCGACCTTGATCACCGCGACGCCGCCCGACAGCTTGGCGAGGCGCTCCTGCAGCTTCTCGCGGTCGTAGTCGGAGTCGGTGTTCTCGATCTCGGCCTTGATCTGGTTGATCCGGCCCTTGATGTCGGCCTCCTCGCCGGCGCCCTCGACGATCGTCGTCTCGTCCTTCGTGACGACGATCTTGCGGGCCCGCCCGAGCAGGTCGAGGGTGACGTTCTCCAGCTTCAGGCCCACGTCCTCGGTGACGACCTGGCCACCGGTGAGGATCGCCATGTCCTGGAGCATCGCCTTGCGCCGCTCGCCGAAGCCCGGCGCCTTCACCGCGACGCTCTTGAACGTGCCGCGGATCTTGTTCACGACCAGCGTGGCGAGCGCCTCGCCCTCGACGTCCTCGGCGATGATCACGAGCGGCTTGCCCGTCTGCATGACCTTCTCGAGCACCGGTAGCAGGTCGCGCACGGCGGAGATCTTCGAGCCGAACAGCAGGACGTAGACGTCCTCCAGCGAGGCCTCCATCCGCTCGGGGTCGGTGGCGAAGTACGGGGAGATGTAGCCCTTGTCGAAGCGCATCCCCTCGACCAGGTCCATCTCCATGCCGAAGGTCTGCGACTCTTCGACGGTGATGACGCCGTCCTTGCCGACCTTGTCGATCGCCTCGGCGATCATCGCCCCGATCTCGGTGTCGGCGGCGGAGATCGCCGCGACCTGGGCGATCTGGTCCTTGGAGTCGGTCTCCCTCGCGAGGTCCTTCAGGCGGCCGACCGCGGCCTCGACGCCCGCCTCGATGCCCTTCTTCAGCGACATCGGGTTGGCACCGGCCGCGACGTTGCGCAGGCCCTCGCGCACGAGCGCGCCCGCCAGGACGGTCGCCGTCGTCGTGCCGTCACCGGCCACGTCGTCGGTCTTCTTCGCGACCTCCTTGACGAGCTCGGCGCCGACCCGCTCGAAGGGGTCCTCGAGCTCGATGTCCTTGGCGATCGACACGCCGTCGTTCGTGATCGTCGGCGCGCCCCACTTCCGCTCCAGGACGACGTTGCGTCCCTTCGGTCCGAGCGTGACCTTCACCGCGTCGACGAGCTGGTTCATCCCGCGCTCCAGCGCTCGGCGGGCCTGCTCGTCGAAGCTGATCAACTTCGGCATCTCGGGTGTCCTCCCTTGGCTGCTCGGCGAGCCGAGCGTTGGCACTCTCCTACGTCGAGTGCTAATAGCAAACCACGGTCAGCGTAGCGGCGCAACCGCGGCGCCGGCGCGCCGGGGGGAGGCGGCCCGAGCGGGGTCAGCCGCCGGCGACCGCCGGGACGACGGAGAGCGTCTGGCCGTCGAGGGTCGGCGTGTCGAGGCCCTCGAGGAAGCGGACGTCCTCCTCGGCGAGGAAGAGGTTCACAAAGCGCCGCAGGGAGCCGTCCTCGTCGAGGAGACGCTCGCTCACGCCAGGGTGCGCTGCGTCGAGCGCGGCGATCGCCTCGCGCACGGTCGTGCACTCGACGGCCACCTCGCCGGCGCCTCCGGTCAGGGGGCGCAGCTGGGCGGGGATGCGGACCGTGACGCTCATCGACGGCTTCCTTCCTCTTCGTGCTCGGCTTCGCTCTCCGCGGCCTCGAACGCCTCGATCGTCGGGGGGATGACGGCGCTCGGCCCCAACTGGTCCTCCAGCGCCTCGACCGTCTTCAGGCCGTTGCCGGTGATGTAGGCGACGACCCGCTCGTCGCGCCGCACGACGCCCGCGGCGGCGAGCTTTGCCAGCGTGGCGACCGTGACGCCGCCGGCCGTCTCGGCGAAGATGCCCTCGGTCCGCGCCAGCAGACGGATCCCGTCGATGAGCTCGGCGTCGGTGGCGGACTCGACGGCGCCACCGCTCGAGCGCACCACCTGCAGCGCGTACCAGCCGTCGGCCGGGTTGCCGATCGCGAGCGACTTGGCGATCGTGTCGGGCCGCACCGGCCGGATCGTGTCGGCGCCCGTCGCGAAGGCGGTGGCCACGGGGCTGCACCCCGCGGCCTGCGCCCCCGAGACCCGAACGTCGTCGCCACCCTCGATCAGGCCGAGCTCGTTGAGCTCGTGGAAGCCCTTCTGGATCTTGGTCAGCTGGCTGCCCGAGGCGATCGGGACGATGACGTGGTCGGGCGCCGTCCAGCCGAGCTGCTCGGCGACCTCGTAGGCGAGGGTCTTGGAGCCCTCCGCGTAGTACGGGCGGACGTTGACGTTGACGAAGGCCCAGTCGGGATGCTCGCTCGCCAGCTCCGCGCAGAGCCGGTTCACGTCGTCGTAGGTGCCCTCGACGGCGATGAGGCGGCCCCCGAACACCGCGGTGGTCACGATCTTCGCCCGCTCGAGGTTGCTCGGGACGAAGACGTAGGAGTCCATTCCCGCCCGGGCCGCGTGTGCGGCGACGGAGTTCGCCAGGTTCCCGGTCGAGGCACAGGCGGCGACCTTGAAGCCGAGCTCGCGCGCCTTGGAGAGCGCGACCGAGACCACCCGGTCCTTGAAGGAGCCGGTGGGGTTGCGGGTGTCGTCCTTCAGCCAGAGCTCGCCGAGGCCGAGCGCGGCCGCGAGCCGGTCGGCGCGCACGAGCGGGGTGAAGCCGGCGCCGAGGTCGACCGGCGCCGAGCTGGCGGCGGGGAGCAGCTCGCCATAGCGCCAGATCGTCGGCGGGCCCGCCTGGATGGAGGCGTGCGAGACGCGTCGCCGCAGGGCGTCGTAGTCGTAGACGACCTCGAGCGGGCCGAAGCAGAAGTCGCACACGTGGAGCGCCTCTGCCGGGTAGGCGCGTCCACACTCCCGACAACGCAGACCCTCGATGGCACCCATGGCATCCTCCTCATCGCTCGGGCATTGGCACCTTGCGTCGGATCCCCGCCCCTCCCGGCGAGGAGGCGGTTCTTCCTGGCACTGGTTGCCGCGGCGTCACAGGGCCCGTCCCTCAGCCGCTCTGGATGATGGTTCAAGTGTGGACGACGGGCGCACGCTCGTCAAAGTGCACCCGCGGCCGCCCGCGGCGGGCGCCGGCTCCAGGTGGGCAATTGCCGCGGCAGGGACCAGCGGCGAAGATGGACCCGTGACCGGCGCCGAGGGCGAGATCTCGACCTTCGACCACCGGGAGTTCCCCGTCGAGCGCCTGGCCGACCTGAAGGGCGATCACCGCGTCGCGGTGTGCATCCCCGCCCGCGACGAGGAGCGCACGGTAGGAAGAGTCGTCGCGGCCGTGCGCTCGGAGCTCGTGGAGCGCACGGGCCTCGTCGACGAGCTCGTCGTGATCGACGACGGGTCGCTCGACGCCACGGCCGCCATGGCGGCCCGCGCGGGGGCTTGCGTCGTGCCGAGCGCCGAGTCCACGCCCGGCGCCCGTCCGGTGGCGGTCGGCAAGGGCGGGGCGATGCGGCGCGGCATCGAGGCGACCACGGGCGACCTCGTCGTCTTCCTCGACGCCGACGTTGAGAACCTGCGCGCCCACTTCGTCACCGGACTGCTCGGGCCGCTGCTGGCGCGGCCGGACATCGTGCTCGTGAAGGGCTGCTACGCCCGGGCGTACCGCGGCGACCCCGCGGGAGGCGGGCGCGTCACCGAGCTCGTCGCCCGCCCGGCGATCTCCCTGCTGTTCCCCTCGCTCGCCGCGGTGTCCCAGCCCCTCGCCGGCGAGACGGCGCTGCGGCGCTGCGTAGTCGAGGAGCTGGAGCTGGCCGAGGGCTACGGCGTGGAGATGGGGCTCCTCCTCGACGTCGCCGAGCGCCACGGGTCCGGCGCCATCGCCCAGGTCGATCTCGGCGTGCGCGTCCACCGGAACCGTCCGCTCGCCGAGCTCGCGCCCCAGGCGCGCGAGGTGCTGTCCGCGGCGCTCGGCCGCAGCCGGATCCCGGTCACGTGAGCCCGGCGACGTGAGCCCGCGCAGATGAGCGGCGACGCGGTCGGCCGCGCGCCGCGACCGGGCGCGACGGCCGGCAGCGACCTCGTGGTCGTCGCCAACCGGGGGCCGGCGAGCTTCCAGCTCGGCGAGGACGACGAGCTGGTCGTGCACCACGCGGCCGGCGGGCTGGCGCCGAGCCTGCTGCGGGCGCTGTCCGGCACGAACGCGCTCTGGATCGCCTCGGCGATGACCGAGGGCGACCGGCGCGCCGCCGGTGAGGGCGTGCCGGTGGACCTCGGCGGCGGCATCGACCTGCGCCTGGTCGACCTGCCGCGCGAGGTGCGCGACGCCGCCTACCGGGTGATCGCCAACGGGACGCTGTGGTTCCTGCTCCACAACATGTTCGACCTCACGCGCCGCCCGCTGTTCGACCGGCGGTGGTACGAGGCGTGGGAGGGCTACCGCGCCTTCAATCGGGCGATCGCCGAGGAGGTCGCCGGCTCGGCGAACGACGGCGCCACCGTCGTCGTCAACGACTATCACCTGTTCCTCGTCGGCGCCCACCTGGCGACGCTCCGCCCCGACCTGAAGACCGTCCACTTCACGCACACGCCCTTTTGCGGCCCCGACGAGCTGCGGACGCTGCCGCGCTCGATCGCCGTCGAGCTCATCTCGTCCATGGCGGCGTTCGGCGCCTGCGGCTTCCACACCCGACGGTGGGCCGAACGTTTCCGTGCCGGCGCGACCGCGTTCGTCGGCGACGCGCCGGCGACCTTCGTCTCAGCGCTCGGCACGGATCCCGGGGAGCTGCGGGCGATCGCCGCCTCGCCGGCCTGCGGCGAGCGGCGCGAGGCCCTCGAGGAACGGCTGGCCGGCCGCCGGCTCGTGCTCCGCAGCGACCGGGTCGAGCCGTCCAAGAACCTGCTGCGGGGCTTCCTCGCCTTCGAGGAGCTGCTGGAGCAGCGCCCGCGCTGGCAGCGCGAGGCGGTCTTCCTCGCCCGCACCTATCCGTCGCGCCAGGAGCTGCCCGAGTACCTCGCCTACCGCAGCGAGGTCGAGCACCTCGTCGCCCGGGTGAACGAACGCTTCACGTCCGGCGGCCGCCCGCCGGTCGAGCTCGAGGTCGCCGATGACTTCGAGGCGAGCGTCGCCGCCCTCTCCCGCTACGACGTGCTGCTGGTCAACCCGATCCGCGACGGCATGAACCTCGTCGCCAAGGAGGGTCCCGTCGTGAACGCCCGGGACGGGGTGCTGGCGCTCTCCCACGACGCCGGCGCGTTCGAGGAGCTCGGCGCCCACGCCCTCGAGGTCGAACCCTTCGACGTCCACGGGACGGCGGCCGCCCTCGAGCGAGGCCTCGAGATGCCGGCGCCCGAGCGGGCCGAGCGCAGCCGCGCGCTCGTCGCCCTCGCCGCCTCACGGCCGCCGAGCCTGTGGTTCGACGAGGTCGTCGCGGCGGCGCGCCGACCGGCGCCGCCCCGCGCCGGCTGACCCGGCCGGCGGGCTCAGGAGACGAGCCTGCGGCGCCTCGCGGGCGTCGGGTCGAACTGGGCCCGCAGCAGCTGCTCGAGCTCGGAGGCGGGGAGGGGCCGCGAGAAGTGGTAGCCCTGCGCCAGGTGGCAGCCGAGCGCCAGGAGCTCGGCCGCGACCTCGGCACGCTCCACGCCCTCGGCGACAATCTCCAGCCCGAGGGCCTGGGCGAGGCGCACGACCGTGCGGGTGATCGCCGACTCGTCCCGGTCGACGCCGAGCCCGTCGATGAACGACTTGTCGATCTTCAAGATGTCGACCGGCAGGCGGCGGAGCGACGCGAGTGAGGAGTAGCCGGTGCCGAAGTCGTCGATGGCGAGGCGGACGCCGAGGTCCCGCAGCTGCTGCAGGCGGTCGAGCGTGGCCCGTGCGTCGTTCATCAGGACCGACTCGGTGATCTCGAGGACGAGCCGCCGCGGGTCCACCCGCGCGGAGGCGAGGGCGTCCGCCACCTCCTCCACGACCATCGGGTGCTGGAGCTCGCGGGCGGACAGGTTCACGCTCATCGTCAGGCGGGCCGACGCGGGCAGCTCCTCGCTCCAGCTCCGTGCCTGGCGGCAGGCCTCCCGGAGCACCCAGCGGCCCAGCTCGACGATCAGGCCGCTCTCCTCGGCGAGCGGGATGAACTCCGTCGGGGGGACGAGGCCGCGCTCGTGGTGCTGCCAGCGAACGAGCGCCTCCATGCCGACGATCGACCCGCTGACCAGCTCGACGATGGGCTGGTAGTAGAGGAGGAGCTCGTCCCGCTCGATCGCGCGGTGCAACGCGTTCACCGTGGCGAGCCGCTCGACGGCGCGGGCGCGCATCTGCTCGTTGAACAGCTCGTAGCCTCCGCGCCCGAGCTCCTTCGCCCGGTAGAGGGCGGCGTCGGCGTCGCGCAGCAGCGCCTGGGGCGTCTGGCCGGGACCCTCGGAGAAGGCGATGCCGATGCTCGTCGTGATGAAGACCTCGCCGTCGGCGAGCGCGATCGGCGCGGCGAGCGACTGGGACAGCCGCTCGGCCACGCCGACGACCTCGTCCGCCGAGACGACGTCCTCGCAGAGCACGACGAACTCGTCCCCACCGAAGCGCGCGATGGTGTCGCTCTCGCGAAGCGCCGAGCTCAGGCGGCAGGCGACCTGGACGAGGAGCTGGTCACCGGCGTCGTGGCCGAGGCTGTCGTTCACGAGCTTGAAGCGGTCGAGGTCGAGGAAGAGCACGGCGACCGGAGCGTGACGCTTGGCGCGCCCGAGGGCGACGGTGAGCCGGTCGAAGAAGAGCATCCGGTTGGGAAGGCCGGTGAGCTCGTCGTGGAGGGCGTGGTAGGTGAGCTGCTCCTCGGCCTGCTGGCGCTCGATGACCCGTCCGAGCTGCGCGCCGATCTGCCCCATGACCTCGACGAAGGTGTCGTGGGGCTCGGTCGCGTCCTCCGTGAAGAACTCGAGGACCGCGACGAGGTCGCGCCCGGCGAGGACGGGCAGCGCGAACGCCGCGCGGAACCCGACCATCGCCGCCATGCGGATGCGCGCCGGGACGTCCCCGGCGGTGACGTCGGGCATCCAGACGGGCCGGCTCGTCTCGACGACGCGCGGGGGCAGCGTCTCGGCGTCACCGGCGAGGGCACGGCGCGTGGCGCGGCGGAAGGCCCGGAAGCGCTTCGGGTCACCGAGGTGCCAGATCTCAGAGGCGACGGGGCGCGGAGGACCGGAGTGCTCGACGAAGTAGACGTGCCCGGCGCCCCAGCCGGCGTGGGCGCAGATCCTCGTGACGGCGAACTGCAGCACCTTGCGCGGGTCGGAGGCCTCGTTCGCCGCCAACGCGACCGACTCGAGGAGCTGGACCAGCGCGACCCCGCGGGCCAGCTCCGCCTCGGCCCGCTTGCGGTCGGTGATGTCGCGCAGGATCCCGGTGAAGTAGTACGCGTCCCCGCGCTTCCAGTGCGCGACGGAGAGCTCGAGGGGGAAGGTGCTGCCGTCCTTTCGGCGCCCCTCCGCCTCGACGGTGGCGCTGCCCGCCGCGTCGCCCGCGCCTTGCGGCTGCTCGAGGGCGAGGCCGGCGCCCTTCTCCGAAAAGCCGGGCAGCAAGGGCGCGAACGGCTCGTCGATGACCTCCTCCTCGGTGTAACCGAACATCTCGCTCGCGGCCCGGTTCCAGGCGACGATGTTCCCGCTCGTGTCGGTCGAGACGATGGCGTCGTTCGCCGACTCGGTGACGGCACGGAACTTGAGCTCGGACTGGCGAAGCGCCGCCTCGACCCGCTTGCGCTCGCGGATCTCGTTGAACACGACGACGCGCGTCACTGCCGGCACGCTGCCGCGGGTGAGGGTGTAGGCGACGGGGAACGCCGTCCCGTCGGAGGCACGGAAGAGGTCGTCGGCACGCTGCTGGCCGCCGATCGGCACGAAGGCGCACGCGGCGCAGGAGTCGGCCTCGACGCCGGTGCCGTGGTGCAGCTGGTGCAGGTCGCGCCCGAGCAGCTCGTCGGCGTCGACTCGGAACATCAGCGCGCCGGCCGCGTTCAGGTACGTGCAGCGACCGTCCCCGTCCGTCGCGTACACTCCCTCGCCGGCCGTCTCCAGGACGAGCCGTAGCAGCGCGACAACGTCCTCAGGCAGCCCTCCCTGCGCTGAGCCCATACCTGAGTAACGGAAGGCGCGGCCTGCAGGTTGAGCGGAGGGCCACGGCGTCCGGTCGGTGAACGCGTCCTACCGCCACGGGTCCCAACGGCCGGCGGGCCAGTCGTGCGGAGCCGCGTGCGCCCGCGCGCGCTGCGAGCGCGCCACAGCGACCACGATGCCCGCCGCGACGACCTCGAGCGCCACCACCACGAGGAGGATCAGGAGCACCGCCACGGTCCCCGCCCCCTACTGAGGCGGTCCGCTGGCGAGCACGAGGCGAGCGCTGTGCTGGGTCCCGGACGGGTCGACCCAGCCGAGCGTGACGGTGGCATGGGGCTTCATGGCGAGCAGGAGGTTGGTGAGGGTCGTCGGCGTGGCGATGGCGTGGCCGTTGAGCGAGTTGAGGACGTCCCCGCCGACGATCCCCGCCTGCTCGGCGGGGGAGGCGGGGATCACCTCGACCACGTAGGCGCCTGCGGTGAACTGCTGGCCGCGGTAGTAGCCCGAGGGCGCCACGTCCACCCCGAGGAAGGCCGTCGCGCCGATGTGCACCGCCGCCGAGGCCTTCTTTGCGGTGATCTGGCGGGCCAGCGCGATCGCCCGGTTGATCGGGATCGAGAAACCCTCGCTCCCGCCCGGCTGGAAGTTGAAGCTGGCCGACGCGGCGGTGTCCATTCCGACAACCTGTCCGGCGCTGTTCGTTAGCGGGCCGCCCGAGTCGCCGGGCTGCAGCGCGGCGTCAGTCTCGATCAGCCCGGTCAGCTGCTCCGAGCCGCTCTCGTCGCTGGCGACGATCGAGCGGTCGAGCGCGGTCACCGTGCCGCTCGTGGCCGTCGGCGTGCCCCCGGTGCCCCCGGCGTTGCCGGTGGCCGTCACGGCCTCGCCCACCTTCACGGTCGCCGAGTTGCCGATCGCGGCGGTCTGCAGCCCCGAGGCGCCCTCCAGCTTCACGACGGCGACGTCGGCCGAGACGTCGTAGCCGACGACGGTGGCGGAGTAGGTCCGCCGGTTGCCGACGTCGGTCACCTTGATCGTCGAGGCGCCGCGGATCACGTGGTTGTTCGTCAGGATCTCGCCGGTCGAGGAGAGCACGATCCCCGTCCCCGCGGCACCGGCGTTTTGGTAGGCGAGGTTGGTGTCGATGTCCACCACCGACGCGTCGATCGTGGCGGCGCTGACGCGCGCCGACGCCCCGGCTCCCGGGGCGACGAGCAGCAGCACGGTGGCGCCGCCGGCCGCCAGCGCCCCGGCGCGCACGAGCCGCCGGCGGGTGGCCGGCGTGCGACCGGCGGGCGTCGGCACGTGACCGCCTCCGGCGCCATACGACTCGCACGACGGCGTTCTCGTCATCGGCATCCTCCTCACGACCTCCCGCGGCTCCCGGCCTGCGACGCCGCACGCCCGGGTCGACCTGCTCGCCCCAAGTGTGGGACGCGAGCCTGTGGCCGTGCCGGGTGCCCGCTGTGAGGACGGTGGGGAGCGCCCGAGGCCGCTCAGCCGCCGGGGATGGCGCCCATCAGCTCGATGCGGTTTCCGAAGGGATCGTCCACGTAGGCCCGGGCGTACCCGCCGTGCGCCCCGTCGTGACGGACCGGGTGGCCCGCGGCCTCGAGGACCGCCACGAGCGCGGGGAGGTCGTCGACGACGAGCGCCGGATGGGCCTTCTGCGCCGGGCGGAACCCGGGGTCAGCGCCGAGGTGGACCTTCACGCCTGCGTCCTCGAACCAGCACCCGCCCCGCTCCGCCAGCCGCGGCGGCTTCGGCACACGCGGGATCCCGAGGACCCCTTCGTAAAAGGCGGTGGCGCGCGCCTCCTCGCCCGGTGGCATCGCGAGCTGCACGTGGTCGAGCTTGTGGATCCGCACGGGAGCATGCTCGCCGACGGGCCCGAGCAGGACAAGGCGCCCGCCGACCCGGCGACGCCGCTCAGCTCGCCGCAGCCCGCAAGCGGTCGTCGAGGCCACGCAGGAGCAGGAGCGCCGCGGCGGGGCCGTCGAGCACGAGGTCGGCGCCCGCGAGCAGCTCGTCGGGCGCCTCCTCGCTCGCCACGGCGATCTTCAGCGCGGCGAGGCCGGAGGCTCGGAGCTCGTCGAGGGCGCCGAAGGCCGCCAGGTCCCCGACGTCATCGCCGAGGAAGCACGCCGCCTCGAGGTCCCGGGCGAGGTCGGCGACGACGCTCCCCTTGTCCACCGAGATCGGCGGGACGAGCTCCGCCGACATGCGACCTCGGCGCACGACCAGGCCGTGGCGCCCGGCGAGCTCCTCGGCCAGCGCGGCCGTCTCCCTGGCGCGCCCGGGCGCGTCGCGCCAGTGCAGCGTCACGCTCAGCCCCTTCTCCTCGACGCGCACCCCGGTGCCGACGAGCGCGGCCGCCTCCTCGGTCGCCGCCGCCACGGGCTCCCGCCAGACGCCGAGCCCCGGCTCGACGGCCAGCTCCCCCCGGCCGGGCCCGGTCCGGCTGCTCGCCCGCTCCAGGCCGTAGAGGCCGAAGAGCGAGACGCGCGGACCGGCGCCCGTCCGGCCGAGGCGGTCGACCAGGAACGCGACCGGACGCCCCGAGACCACCGCCACGACGCCGAGGTGCGCGGCGAGCGAGTGGAGGACGTCGACCACGCCCGGGACGGGTACGGAGGTGGCAGGATCGGGCACGATCTCGGCCAGCGTGCCGTCGAAGTCGGTGAACACGCCCGACGCCCTCGGGCTCAGGGCGAGGAGCTCGATCGCGGCGAGCGCGGCCGCGTTCAGTGCGGGCGGCGACGCCGTGGCTGCTCGCCGGCGAGGAGGGCGCGCCGGCGCGCGGCGCGCCGGCGCTGCAGGCGGCGCACGACGAGCGGGTCGTAGCCGAACGCGGCCTCGGAGTCGGCGAGGCGGTCCAGCAGCGCGTAGTAGGTGGCCGACGAGATCGACAGGCGCCGGCGGATCGACTCCGCCTTCGTGCAACCGGCCGGGTCGATCCACCACTCGCGCTCGAAGTCGAGCACGGCGCGCTCGCGTTCGCTCAGCTCCGTCAAGACACCTCCATCGACTCGACAATGCCAAGGCCGCGCACGCGAAGCAAGGACCGTGCCTTCGACCGGCTCTTCGCGTTCGCACACCGCCGTCCCCGGCGCGAGGCTGGATGCCGACGGCGCCGCCGTCCTCGGAGAGGGCGCGCCACCGGTTGGCGGCCCGGCGGGCGCGGACACGCCCGACGACAGGAGCGATCGCAGTTGGGCGCAGGAGTCAGCTACGTGGTGGCGTTCGGCGGGGGGGTCGCCTCGTTCGTCTCGCCGTGCGTGCTCCCGGTCGTCCCGGCGTACCTGTCGATGGTGACGGGGCTCGACATCACCGAGGCGGGGGACGCCCGCCGCCACCTGGCGAAGATCGTCCGCGACACCCTGCTGTTCATCGCCGGCTTCGGCGTCGTCTTCGTCCTGCTCGGCCTCACGGCCACGGCGGTCGGCTCGGCGCTGCACCGGAACCTCACCCTCATCACCCGGATCTCCGGCGTCGTGGTGCTCTCGATGGCGCTGTTCCTCGCGGGCTCGCTCGTGCTGCGCCTTCCCAGCCTGTACCGCGAGGCGCGCTTCCACCCGAGCCCCTCGCGCTTCGGCCCGTTCTACGCGCCGGTCGCCGGAGCGGCCTTCGGCTTCGGCTGGACACCGTGCATCGGGCCGGTGCTCGCCTCCGTCCTCGCGGTGGCGTCGACCAACCGAGGCCCGGGCCAGGGCGCCGTCCTGCTCGCCCTCTACACGGCGGGGCTCGGGGTCCCCTTCCTCGTCGTGGGGTGCAGCTTCGGCCGGCTGACCGGGGCGCTGTGCTGGGTGAAGGTGCACTCGCGTGCAATCACCTTCGCGTCCTCCGGCCTGCTCGCCGGGTTCGGCGTCCTGCTGATCCTGAACGAGCTCCCCATCATCACCTCGGCGCTCGACACCCTGCTGCGCCACGTCGGCCTCGGGCGCCTCGTCACCGTCGGCTGACGGCCGGGCCGCCGTGCACCCGCCAGACCCCGATCCGCGGACGTCCTCGCTCGGCTACGCCACGCTCGGCGAGCTCCGCTCCTTCATCCGCGAGGGCCTCACCCGCGCCGAGCTCGTCGAGACGCTGCTCGGGCGGATCGCCGCGCTCGATCGCGCCGGGCCGCAGCTCCGCTCCGTGCTCGCCCTCGACGAGGGCGCGGCCGGGCGGGCGGCCGCCGCCGACGGTCCGCCCCCCGGCCACACCCGCCGGCCGCTGCTCGGTGTCCCCGTCCTCGTGAAGGACAACCTCGACACCGCCGGCCGCCTCGGCACGACCGCCGGCTCACTGGCCCTCGCCGACGCCCCGCCGGCACGCGACGCCACCGCGGTCGCTCGGCTTCGCGAGGCGGGGGCGGTGGTCCTCGGCAAGACCAACCTGTCGGAGTGGGCGAACTTCCGCTCGCGCCACTCCTCGAGCGGCTGGAGCGCCGTCGGCGGCCAGACGCGCAATCCCCACGCGCTCGACCGCAGCCCCGGGGGCTCGTCCTCCGGCTCCGGCGCAGCGGTCGCGGCCGGCTTGGCCCCCCTCGCCGTCGGGACCGAGACGGACGGATCGATCCTCTGCCCGGCGGCGGTGTGCGGCGTCGTCGGGGTGAAGCCGACGCGCGGCCTCGTCAGCCGCGCCGGGGTGGTCCCGATCGCTGCCAGCCAGGACTCGGTCGGCCCGATCGCGAGGTCGGTCGTCGACGCGGCGCTCCTCCTCGGCGTGCTCGCCGGAGCGGACCCCGCCGACCCCGCGACGCTCGAGCGCCCGGCGGACCTGCCGGCCGAGTACACGCAGTTCTGCCGGGTGCGGGGGCTCGAGGGGACGCGCATCGGCGTGCCGCGCGCCTTCTACAGCGGTTACCACCCGGCGGCCGACGGGGTGGTCGAGGAGGCCCTGCGGGCGCTGCGGGAGGCGGGTGCCACGCTCGTCGACCCGGTCGACGTGCCGACCGCCGCCGAGCTCGACGAGAGCGAGGACGAGCTCACCGTCTTCTTCCACGAGTTCCACGACGGCCTGGAGCGCTACCTCGGGGGCCGGCCCGGCGACCGTGACGCCTGCCCGCGCACCCTGGCGGGGCTGATCGCCTTCAACGAGGCGCACGCCCGCGAGGAGCTGGCCCTCTTCGGGCAGGACCTCTTCGTGGCGGCGGCGGCCACAGGCGGCCTCGATGCCCCCGAGTACCGCCAGGCGCTCGAGCGCAACCTCCGGCGCGCCAGGCGTGACGGCCTCGACGCGGCCCTCGACGGCGCCGGGCTCGACGCGCTCGTCGTCCTCACCATGCCGCCGGCGTGGAGCATCGACCAGGTGAACGGCGACCCCACGCTCCGGGCCGGCTACTCCGCGGCGGCCGTCGCCGGCTACCCGTCGCTCTCGCTCCCGGTCGGCAGCGTCGACGGCCTGCCGGTCGGGCTCAGCTTCCTCGGGCGGGCGTGGAGCGAGCCGACCCTGCTGCGCCTCGCCTCGGCGCTCGAACACCAGCTCGGGTTGACGCTGCGCCCGTCGTTCCGGCCGTCGGTCACGTTGCGCTGATCCCGCGCCGGAACGTGGGATCGGCCGACCCCGAGAGGATTCGCGCGCCGGTCGGACCGTTCAGACGGCGAGCGTGGCGCGCACCGGCCGGTGGTCGGAGCCGAGCGGAGGCAGCACCTCGCCGCCGAGCACCTCGACCGAGCCACGGACGAGGATGTGGTCGATCTGGCTGTGCGGGCGCCACGCCGGCCATGTCCGGCCCGTCACGGCCCGGTGCCAGCCGGGGAGCATCGCCACGAGCGGCGGGCCCCAGCAGTTCATGTCCCCGAGCAGCACGGCGGGCGTCGGGGCCGGGGGGAGTGCGTGCCGCAGGGCACGGACCTGGATCGGCGAACCCCGGCGGAGGTGGCTGAGGTGCACCCCGGCGACGACGAGCGGCGTGCCGCCGACGTCGAGCTCGGCGACGACGGCCTTGCGATCCGCCGCGTCACCCCGCAGGTCCGGCAGCTCCACGACCTCGTGGCGACGGACCGGCAGCCTGGAGAGGAGCGCGATCCCCCAGCCGCCGCGCGTCGCGGGCAGGCGGAGCTCGGCCGCCGACAGTCGGGAGCGGCGCGAGCCGGGTCGCCCGTCGATGCGCAGCATCCTCGTCTGCGCCGCGCGCCCGGGCCCCCACGTGGGCGGGTCGTCGTCGGTGACGAGCGCTGGGTCCGGCGACACCATCCGGCCCCGGGCGAGCTCGGCCTCGACGACCTCGTAGCCGCAGGCGTCGGCGATCTCCCGGGCGAGCGGCGTGCCAGCCTCGGGGGACCAGGACTCCTGGAGGACGAGCACGTCGGCGTCGATCCGTCGCGACGCGCCGACGAGGTCGAAGTGGCGCCCCCAGCCGTCGATCCCAGCGTGGACGTTGAAGCTGGCGATGGTGAGCTGGTGCTCGCTCACGGGCGCGGCCGCGCTCCCGGGCAGGTCGATGGCGCCGATCCCGTCTTGGGGCCCGCCTCCTCCGCCGCTCAGGAGGCGGCCAGCTTGCGCACGACGTAGCGCAGGATGCCCCCGTGGAGGTAGTACTCGGCCTCCGTCTCGGTGTCGATCCTGAGCAGCGCCTGGAACTGCGCGCCGTCGGCGCGGACGGTGACGCTCCTGCCGATCAGCTCGTCCGCCGTGGCCCCGGCGAGCCCGGTGATCGAGAAGAGCTCGTGGCCGCTCAGCGCGAGCGACTCGACGCTGTCACCCGGGAGGAACTGCAACGGCGCCACGCCCATCCCGATGAGGTTCGACCGGTGGATCCGCTCGAAGCTCTCGGCGAGCACCGCCCGTACGCCGAGCAGCGCCGTGCCCTTGGCCGCCCAGTCCCGCGACGAGCCTGAGCCGTACTCCTTGCCGGCGAGGACGACGAGGGGCGTGCCCTCTTCCAGGTAGCGCTGGGCGACGTCGTAGATCGCAGCCTGCTCGCCGTCGGGGAGGTGGACGCTCACCCCGCCCTCGGTGCCCGGCGCGAGGCGGTTGCGGATGCGGATGTTGGCGAAGGTGCCGCGGATCATCACCTCGTGGTTGCCACGGCGCGCGCCGTAGGAGTTGAAGTCGCGCGGCTCGACGCCGTGGGCCTGGAGCCAGGCACCGGCCGGGCTCGTCGGCCTGATCGACCCCGCTGGCGAGATGTGGTCGGTGGTCACGCTGTCGCCGAGGAGCGCGAGCACCCGAGCGCCCGCGACGTCGGTGAGCGGCCCGGGCTCGGCGCCCATGCCGTCGAAGTAGGGCGGCCTGCGGATGTAGGTCGAGATGTCGTCCCACTCGTAGCGGTCCCCGGCGCCGACCTCGAGTGAGCGCCAGCGCTCGTCGCCCGCGAAGACGTCGGCGTAGTCGTCCCGGTACATCGAGGCGAGCACCGACTGCTGCGCCGCCGCCACGATGTCGGCCTGGCTCGGCCACAGGTCGCGGAGGAACACCGGCTCGCCGGCGCCGTCCTCGCCGATCGGGTCGTTGTACAGGTCGATGTCCATCGTCCCGGCGAGGGCGTACGCGACGACGAGGGGGGGCGAGCCGAGGTAGTTCATCCGGACGTCCGGGTGGATGCGCCCCTCGAAGTTCCGGTTCCCCGACAGCACGGCGACGCACGCGAGGTCGTGCTCGCCGATCGCGGCGGAGATCTCGGGGGCGAGCGGCCCCGAGTTGCCGATGCAGGTGGTGCAGCCGAAGCCGACGAGGCCGAAGCCGAGCTTCTCCAGGTACGGCATGAGCCCGGCCCGCTCGTAGTAGTCCACGACGACGCGCGAGCCGGGGGCGAGCGAGGTCTTGACCCACGGCTTGACCGAGAGCCCGCGCTCGACGGCCCGCTTGGCGAGGAGGCCGGCGGCGAGCATGACCTGGGGGTTGGAGGTGTTCGTGCAGCTCGTGATGGCCGCGATGACGACGTGGCCGTGGTCGAGCTGGAGCTCGGTCCCGTCCGCGAGCTCGACGGGCGTCTCGGCGTGGGGGCGCTCGCCGCTCCCGGCGGCGCCGCTCCCGGCGAGCGCCTTCGCCAGCGCCTCGGCGAACATCGGCTTGGCCCGGTCGAGCGGGACCCGGTCCTGGGGCCGCGCCGGACCGGCGAGGCTCGGCACGACGCTCGACAGGTCGAGCGCGAGCGTCTCGGAGAACACGGGCTCGGCGTCGGGCTCGTGCCAGAGCCCCTGCTCCTTGGCGTACGCCTCGACGAGGCGGACCTGCTCGGGCGAGCGGCCGGTGAAGGCGAGGTAGCGAAGGGTCTCGGCATCGATCGGGAAGATCGTCACCGTCGAGCCGTACTCGGGCGACATGTTGCCGATCGTCGCCCGGTTCTCGAGTGGGACGTTCGTGACGCCGGGGCCGTAGCACTCGACGAACGTGCCGACCACGCCGTGGCCCCGGAGCAGCTCGGCGATCGTGAGCACGAGGTCGGTGGCGGTGGCACCCTCGGGCAGCTCGCCGTCGAGACGCAGCCCGACGACCTTCGGGATGAGCATCGAGATCGGCTGGCCGAGCATCGCCGCCTCGGCCTCGATGCCGCCGACGCCCCAGGCGACGATCCCGAGCCCGTTCACCATCGGCGTGTGCGAGTCGGTGCCGACGAGCGTGTCGGGGTAGGCGTTGCCTGCGGCGTCGGTGAAGACGACCTGGGAGAGCAGCTCCAGGTTGACCTGGTGGCAGATCCCCGTGTCCGGCGGGACGACCCGGAAGTTCGAGAAGGCCTGCTGGCCCCAGCGCAGGAACCGGTAGCGCTCGGCATTGCGCTCGAACTCGAGCTGGGCGTTGACGGCGAACGCGTCGGGACGCCCCGCGACGTCGGCGATCACCGAGTGGTCGATCACGAGGTCCACCGGGACCTGGGGATTGACCCGCTGCGTGGCGCCGCCGAGCTGCTCGACGGCGTCGCGCAGCGCCGCGAGGTCGACGACGCAGGGGACGCCGGTGAAGTCCTGCAGGAGGATGCGCGCCGGCGAGAAGGCGATCTCGCGCTCGCCGGGGCCGTGGTCGGCGAAGCCGGCGAGGGCCTGGATGTCCTCGGCGCGGACGTTCACGCCGTCCTCGTTGCGGAGCAGGTTCTCGAGGAGGACCTTCAGCGAGAACGGGAGCCGCTCGACGTCGTGGTCGGCCGCCAGCGGCGCGAGACGGTGGATCGTGTGGCGCCTGCCCCCGACCTCCAGGCCGCTCTCCGCCCCGAAGCTGTTCCGTGCCATCGCGTCCTCCCAGTGCGTCCGCCGCCGCCGACGCTAATGGGGATCGGCCGGCGGCTTCACCTCGGCGGGCGCGTCCGGCGTCGGTTCGCTGACGAGCGTGGCCTCGGGGGCGACGCGATCGCGTAGTCGCCGCAGCAGCGCGGCCAGCTCCTCTTCCTCCCCGGGGCAGTAGAGACCCGCGAGGAGGTCGTCGATGTCACGTTCGTGGTGGGCCACGGCCTCCGCGGCGCGCCCGGCACCCGCCTCGGTGAGGAGCGCGAACGCGCCGCGGCGGTCGCTCACGCACAGCTCGCGCGCGACGAGACCGGCGTCGACGAGGCGGTCGACGGCGCGCGTCAGCCCGCTCGGGGTGAGCCCCGTCTGGGCGGCGAGGTCGCTCATGCGGAGCCGGTTCCCCGGGGTGCGCAGCAGGCGGAGCAGGATCTCGAAGGACTGGCCCCTGATCCCGACCTCGCAGTCGTGCCCGGGACCGAGCGCCCGGCGGAGGCCGAGGGCGCTCTCGAGCACGAGGCCGACCAGGGTGATCCGGTCCGCTCGCTCCCCGCCCTGCCCGCCGCCGGCGCGCTCCAGCACGAGGCCGGCGCCCCCATCCGGCTCCACCTCGCCACGATCAGTGCTGCTCGCCATGAGCGTGAGTCTAGCCGCTTCCGCCGGAATAGTTGCGTATGCAATTGTTGTTCGCTAGGGTGTCACCGCACAGGGTCGGGACGCGAGACGCTCGAATGAGCGGAGAAGGAGCACTGCAATGGCTGATACCACGCTCACCAGGACCGTCGACGACGAGACGGTGCCGATCCCGGGCGCGTACACGATCGACAAATCGCACAGCGCCGTCAGCTTCGTGGCGCGCCACGTCATGGTCGCCAAGGTGCGCGGCACCTTCCACGACGTGGAGGGCACGATCACCGTCGCCGAGAACCCGCTGGAGTCGCACGTCGAGGCGACCATCCAGGTCGCCAGTATCGACACTCGTGACGAGCAGCGCGACGGGCACCTGCGCTCGGGCGACTTCTTCGACGCCGAGAGCCACCCGGTCATGACCTACCGCAGCACGAAGGTGTCGCCGAAGGGCCACGACCACTGGATCGTGGAGGGCGACCTCACCATCAAAGACGTCACCCGTTCCGTCGTCCTCGACGTCGAGTTCAACGGCGCGAGCGGGGACCCGTGGGGCGGCAAGCGGATCGGCTTCTCGGCCGTGACCGAGATCGACCGCGAGGACTTCGGGCTGACCTGGAACGTCGCGCTCGAGACCGGCGGCGTGCTCGTCGGCAAGACGATCAAGATCGAGATCGACGCGGAGGCCGTTCTCCAGGCCTGACCGCCCGGGCGCCGGCGCTGTCGCCGGCGCCGATCGCGGTGGGAACAACGATCGCCGGCGGGACCTTCGGGCCCGCCGGCGGTCTCGCGCCCGGGCGCGCCGCGCCCGGGCGGGGCGCGCCCGTGGTCGTTGCGGCGCGCTCGCACCGGGAGCCTCCACGTTGCGCCCGCCACCGTCCGCCTGCTGCAATGCGGCGATGCCCGAGCCCGCCGCCCACGTCGACGCCGCCATCGTGTCCGTCGATGGCCGGCGGGTGCTCGGCCCGCTGTCGCTCGAGGTGCGGACGGGCGAGCACTGGGCGCTGCTCGGCCCGAACGGCGCCGGCAAGACGACCCTGCTCTCGCTCCTCGGCGCGCAGCGCCATCCGTCGGCGGGCAGCGTGCACGTCCTCGGCCAGGAGCTCGGCAGGACCGACATGCGCGAGCTGCGCCGGCGGATTGGGGTCGTCGGCCACAGCATCTCGGACCGCCTGCCGTTCCAGGCGAGCGCGCTGGAGATCGTGCTCACGGGCAAGGACGGCCTGTTGGCGCCGTGGTGGGGCGAGTTCGACGACACCGACCGGGAGGAGGCGCACGCGCTCTTGAAGCGGCTGCGCTGCGACCAGCTGGCGGAGCAGCCCTTCGGTCACTGCTCGCAGGGAGAGCGCCAGCGGGTGCTGATCGCGCGCTCCCTGTTCGGCCGCCACCAGCTGCTGCTCCTCGACGAGCCGGTCGTCGGCGTGGACCTGCCCGGGCGCGAGGCGCTCGTGGCGGCGCTCGACGATCTGGCGCACGAGCGCGACGGCCCGACGACGATCCAGGTGGCGCACACTCTGGAGGAGCTCCCGAGCTCGGTGAGCCACGCTCTGCTCCTCCGCGACGGGCTCTCCGTGGCGTCCGGCACCGCCGGCGAGGTGCTGCGCGACGGGCCGCTCAGCGAGTGCTACGGCCTCGCGGTCCACGTCGAGGCGCGCGACGGGCGCCGCATGGCGTGGGCCGCCGGCTCCTGGTGAGCCGTACGGCCGTCCGGTCAGCCACGGTCGTCGGCGCGCTCCCGATCGCGTCCGCGCTCCTTGCCCCGCTCCCGCTCCTGCTCGAGCTCGCGTTCGGTGCGCCGGGCGATGACGTGCACGTCGATCCCCTCCTCGGCGGCGAAGCGCAGCACCCGGCTCACGACCGAGCCCTTCGTCAGCTCCTCGAGCCGGCTCCGGCGCGACGAGCCGAGCACGATCTGGGTGATCTGGTGCTCGCGGGCGAACACCACGAGCGCCCGGGCCGGGTCCTCGCCACGCACGTCGAACCAGTGTCCGTCGACGTCCTCGGCGAGGCGCCGCGCCTGCTCCACGGCCTCCTTCGTCACCTTGCTGCTGACGTCGTCGCTGGCGACGTGCACGACGAGCAGGTCGGCCTTCACGCGGGCCGCGATGCGCGCCGCGCGCCGCAGCACGGCGTCGGTCCCGGGGGCGCCGGTGACCGCGACCATGATGCGCTCGGCCGTCTCCCACACCATCTCGACGTGGCGGCTGGCGAGGAACTCGAGGAGGTCCTCCTCCGTCTCGTCGGCGACGAATCGCAGCGCCAGCTCGCGCAGCGCCACGAGGTTCTCCGTGCGGAAGAAGCCACCGAGCGCCGCCGGGACCTTCGCGGCCGGGTAGATGTTCCCGTGGAGCATCCTGCGGCGGAGCTGCTCGGGCGAGGAGTCGACGAGCTCGAGCTGGTCGGCCCGGCGCACGACCCAGTCCGGGACGCGCTCGCGGATCGCGACGCCGGTGATCCGCTCGACCGCGTCGGCGATGCTCTCCAGGTGCTGGATGTTGACGTTGCTCACCACGGCGATCCCGGCCTCGAGCAACTCGAGCGCGTCCTGCCACCGCTTCTCGTTGCGTCCCGAGCCCGGCACGTTGGTGTGGGCGAGCTCGTCGACCAGCGCGATCTCCGGACGGCGGGCGAGCACGGCGTCGAGGTCCATCTCCTCGAAGGTTGCGCCCCGGTACTCGACCTTCTTGCGCGGCACGACCTCGAGGGAGCCGATGAGCTCGGCGGTGTGCGCCCGGCCGTGGGTCTCGACGAAGCCGACGACGACGTCGCGCCCACGCTCGTGGCGACGGCGCCCCTCGTCGAGCATCGCGCACGTCTTTCCGACGCCGGCGGCGGCGCCGAGGTAGATGCGGAACCGTCCGGCGGGCTGGACGGCTTGCGCCTCGCCCTCGTCCACCACCACGCCGAGCTCAGCCATCGCGCCATTCTCGCCGCTCGCCGGGGGGACGCGTGCGGGCGGAGCCCCGGGGGCCGCCCGCACGACCCCGTAGACTCGAAAAACGGATCGAAGGCGGTGCGCGAGGCTCATGAGCTCATTTGGACGAGGTCTGCGCGGCTCGGTCGTCGCCCTCGGCACGGTCGGGGCGCTCTGCGCCCTGATGCTCCCCTTCCGCTCGCACCTGAGCGTCGCCACCACGGCGCTCGTCCTCGTCGTGCCCGTCGTGCTGGCCGTCGCCGCCGGGGGCTTTCGTGCCGGCGCCCTCGCCGTGGCGGCCGGCTTCCTCGCCGACGACCTCCTCTTCATCCCGCCGTACGGCAGGCTCTCGGTCGGCAACGCCCAGAACTGGACCGCCCTCGCGGTGTACGTCGTCGTGATGCTCGTCGCCGCCCGCGTGGTGGCGCGCGTCGATGCGGCGCGCGCCGAGGCGCGCCGGCGCGAGGTGCAGACCCGGCACCTGTTCGACCTCTCCGACGTCCTCATCGGCGTGACGCCGCTCGCCGACCTGCTCGGGCGGATCGTCTTCACGATGCAGCGCGCCTTCTCGCTCCGCTCTGCCGCGCTGTTGCTCCCGACGGGCGACGAGGTGCGCGTGGCCGCCGAGGCGGGCACCCCGCTCTCGCCCGACGAGCTGCGAGCAGTCTCGCCCTCGGGCGGCGAGCGGCGGAGCGTCGTCCCGATGTCGGGACGACGCGCGGTCCCGGGCGGCGAGATGATGGTCGTGCCGCTGGTCTCCTCTGGCCGGCCGCTCGGCCTCCTCGTCGCCGCCGGCGGTCCGCTGGACGTGCACGACCAGGAGCTGCTGCGGACCTACGCCAACCAGGCGGCGCTCGCGCTCGAGCGCTCCCAGCTGCGCGAGCAGGCGCTGCGCACGGCGCTGCTGGAGGAGGTCGACCGGTGGCGGGGGGCGCTCATGGGCGCCGTCTCCCATGACCTGCGCACGCCGCTCGCCGCCGTGAAGGCTGCGGTGTCCGACCTCCGCCGCCACGACGTGGCGCTCAGCCCCGACGACGTGGACGAGCTCCTGGAGCTGATCGAGGTGCAGTCGGACCGCCTGGCGCGCCTTGTCGCCAACCTGCTCGACATGACGCGCATCCAGGCGGGCGCGCTCGAGCTGCACCCTGAGCCGACGGCGCTCTCCGAGCTCGTGGAGGAGGGACTGGGAGCGCTCGGCGCCGAGCTCGAGCGCGGTCGCGTGAAGACGAACTTCGTGGGCGACCTCCCGCTCCTCGACGTCGACCACCTCCTCGTCGCCCAGGTCCTGGCCAACCTCTTGGAGAACGCCCACCGTCACGCGCCCGAGGGCACGGTGATCGAGGTGCAGGCGAGGCGCGCCGGCCAGGTCGTCGAGGTCGCCGTCGAGGACCACGGCCCCGGTGTGCCGGAGGAGGAGCGCGAGCGCGTCTTCCAGATGTTCAACCGCATCAGCGGCGGGGGCCGAGCGGGGCTCGGCCTGACGATCGCCAAGGCCTTCGTGGAGGCGCACGGGCAGGAGATCCATGCCGAGGAGGCGCCCGGTGGCGGGGCGCGCTTCGTGTTCACCCTGCCCGTGGCGCAGGTCCCGACGGAGATCGCCTGAGATGTCCCGCGTGCTGGTCGTCGACGACGACCCCTCGCTGCGCCGGGCACTGAGAATCGGTCTCTCCGCACGTGGCTACGACGTCGTGCTCGCCCGCACGGGGGAGGAGGGCGTCGCCCAGGTGGCCCTCGCGCAGCCCGACGTCGTGGTCCTCGACCTCGGCCTCACCGACATGGACGGCATCGAGGTCTGCCACCGGGTGCGGGAGTTCTCCGACGTCCCGGTGGTGGTGCTCTCGGCGGCGGGCGCCGAGGAGCGCAAGGTCGCCGCCCTCGACGGCGGCGCCGACGACTACGTCACGAAGCCCTTCGGCATGGCCGAGCTCGAGGCGCGCCTTCGAGTGGCGCTCCGCCACGCCAAGAGCCCGAACGGCGCCCAGCCGTCGGAGGTCGTGGTCGGGGAGCTGGTCGTCGACCTCGTCCATCACGAGGCCTCGATGGACGGCCGGCCGCTCGAGCTGACGGCCCGGGAGTTCGAGTTCCTCGCCTACCTCGCCCGTCACGCCGGGAAGGTCTGCACCCACCACATGATCCTGAAGGAGGTGTGGGGCCCGGCCTACGGCAGCGAGACCCACTACCTGCGCGTCTACGCCCACCGACTCCGCCAGAAGCTCGGCGACGAGGACGGCCACCTGTTGCGCACGCACCCGGGCATCGGCTACCAGCTCGTCGCCAGCTGAGGGGTTCCCCGGGCGACCGTTCACGTCTTATTTACGGGAATCCCGGGCGTGTTCACCGCCTGCTTACGCCGCGACGCCCGATACTGGGAGCGGTGACGGGAGGTGTGGAGATGTGGAGCCGTCTGCTGCTTGCGATCGACCAGTACGAGTCAGGCCAGACCGCGCTGGCCTTCACGGCGGGCTTGGCGATCGCCACCGATAGCAACGTCAGGGTGCTCCATCTGCGGGAGCTGGCCCTGGGCCCGCGGGTCCCCCCGCTCGAGACGCCGAACGATGCGCAGCTCCTCGTGGACGGGGCGACGCTCTCGCTGCGTCTGGCCGGCGTCGGCGCCGAAGGTCAAGCCCGCTCGGTCCGGGCGGACCGCGTCGCGCACGGCATCGTCGAGGAGTCGGTCGAGTGGCGGTGCGACGCGATCGTCCTCGGCTCGCGCCGGCTGCGCGGCGTCGACCGCCTTTCGGGACGAGGGGTGCGCGAGCACGTGCTCCGCCTCTCCTCCCTGCCGGTGATCACGGCCCCGCCGGCGGCGGACAACGGTGTCCACAGCCCGGCGTGGCTCAGGCGGGGCATGGCTGACCGGCGCGAGGCCGGCATGCCGCTGCGGCCGACCGGTTAGCTCGGCTCGTCCACGAAGATGCGTTGTGGGGTCCCGCCGCGGCGGTCGGGGCGACCGTCATGATCCTGCACGTGGTCGGGAAGCTCGGCGAGCGGAGCCGACGCCGGTGGACCGCGCTGCGGTCGCGCGCGACGGGTCTCGCGTAGCCCTTCGGTCCCCGGTCCCCCGGGATGCGCCGGCCGCCCCGGAAGGTCGGCGCATCCCGGAGGACCGCCCCGGCGCCGCGTCCGCCAGGACGGCCTGACCCCGTGTCGCGGATCTTGGTGGTCGACGACGACGCCGCGCTGCGCACCGCGCTCTTCGTCGGGCTCGCAGCGCTCGGCCACGAGGTCATGTCGGCCGAGACGGGCAGCGACGGCGTGGCCCAGCTGGCCCGCTGGCGGCCGGACGCGGTCATCGTCGACCTCGACCTGACCGACACCGACGGGATCGACGTGTGCCGGTGGGCGAGGGCGCTCTCTCGGGTGCCGATCGTCGTGCTCTCGACGGCCGGCGTCGAGGAGCGCATCGCCGCCGCCCTCGACGGCGGCGCGGACGACTACGTCACGAAGCCGTTCGACGTGGCCGAGCTGGAGGCGAGGCTCGAGGTCGCGCTCCGGCGCGTCCGGCGCCATCCTGCAGACGAGGCGTGCGGCGAGATCACCGTCGGGGGCCTCGTCGTCGACCTGGTGCACCACGAGGCGCTGAAGGACGGGCGACCGCTCGACCTGACCGCTCGCGAGTTCGACGTCCTCGCCTATCTGGCCCGCAATGCCGGGAAGATCTGCACCTACCACATGCTCCTGGAGGAGATCTGGGGTCCGGAGCGCGGCGCCGATACGCACTACCTGCGGGTGTACGCCCACCGGATCCGGCACAAGCTGGGGACCGAGGACGGCCGGCTGCTGCGCACGCACCCCGGCATCGGCTACCAGCTCGTCGCCCGCTGAACGCCCGTGGAGCCGGCCGGCGTCGTCCCTGCCCCATTGCATCGTCTTCTCAGCGACGCCTTACTTGGACAAGTCGCCGGATCGACCTGGTCCCTGTCCGACCTCAGCGACCACCGACAGCAGCCTGCGCCCCGTTCGCTTCGCTCGGTCTGGAATCGTCCCGGCGGGCCGGCCATGCCGTTCCCGTCTCCGCGAAGATCGCGAACCGTGACTTTCGCCGACCGCTGTCCCGCTCGGCGAAGCCGTGCGTCCGGTGGGCTCGTCAGCGTGAACCGCCCCTCCTCGCAGACGCGGCGCGCGAAGGACCGGGCTCCAGCGGATGCGGCAGCCGGAGCCCGGTCCTCGGTCTGGTCACTTCAGCTTGGCGAGCGCCTCGTTCAGCTGCAGGACGTCGATGTACTCCGAGCCGAGGAAGCCCCACTGCGCCGGGGGCGTCTCTTTCGAGATCAGCGAGCGCAGCACGGCCGGAGCGAGGTGCCGTGCCTTGGCGACCATCGGGATCTGCACGATCGCGTCCTCGGGCGTGATGTCGGGGTCGAGCCCGCTCCCCGACGTCGTGACGAGGTCGGGCGTCGGGTCCATCACGCCGAGCTTGTGCCAGTACTGGACGAGTGCCTTGGTGTCGGCCGCCAGCACTTTCGAGCGGGGCCCGAGGTTCGTGGCACCGGACTCGCCGCTGACGCCGTTGGCGACGAGCGGGTTGTCCCCGCCGGATACCTTCGCCTTCGGGTTGGCGGCATAGGGCCCGGCGTCGTCAGGCCGCCCGTGGAACCACTTCGTACCTGTCCAGTTCTGGCCGATAAGCGGGGAGCCGTTGGCGGTGAGGGAGCCGTCGGCCTGGCCGCGGAAGAACAGCTGCGAGAGGCCGGTCCCGAGCAGCGCGTAGCCGAACCCGAAGATCACGATGGCGACGAGCGCCAGGACGATCGAGCGGCGGAGGTGGGCGAGCATCAGTAGCCTTTCGTCGCCGTGAGGATGAGGTCGATGAGCTTGATGAAGATGAAGGGCGCGATGATCCCGCCCACGCCGTAGATCCAGACGTTGCGGCGCAGGATCGCCGAAGCCTTCATCGGCCGGAACCGCACCCCCCGCAGCGCCAGCGGGATCAGGGCGACGATGACCAGCGCGTTGAAGATCACCGCCGAGAGCACCGCCGACTGCGGGCTGTGCAGCTTCATGATGTTCAGCGTGTTGAGCTGCGGGTAGGCGACGACGAACAGCGCCGGGATGATGGCGAAGTACTTCGCCACGTCGTTGGCGATCGAGAACGTGGTGAGCGCGCCCCGGGTGATCAGCAGCTGCTTGCCGACCTCGACGACGTCGAGCAGCTTGGTCGGGTTGGAGTCGAGGTCGACCATGTTCCCGGCCTCCTTGGCGGCCGTGGTCCCGGTGTTCATCGCCACACCGACGTCGGCCTGGGCGAGCGCGGGAGCGTCGTTCGTCCCGTCGCCGGTCATGGCGACGAGCTTGCCGCCCTCCTGCTCGGCGGTGATGAGCGCCATCTTCGCCTCGGGCGTCGCCTCCGCCAGGTAGTCGTCGACCCCCGCCTCCGCCGCGATCGCCGCCGCGGTGAGGGGGTTGTCGCCGGTGATCATCACCGTGCGGATGCCCATGACCCGCATCTCGGAGAAGCGCTCCCGGATGCCCTGCTTGACGACGTCCTTCAGCTCGATCACGCCGAGGATCGTCGGTCCCTCGGCGACGACGAGCGGGGTCGACCCGGCGCGGGCGATCCGCTCGACGATCTGGTCGAGCTCGGGCGGCACCGTCCCGTTCTGCTCGAGGACCCAGTTCTTCACCGAGTCGGCCGCGCCCTTGCGGATCTGGCGGTGGTCGAAGTCGAGGCCCGACATGCGCGTGGTCGCGGTGAAGGGGACGAAGACGTGGTCGACGCCGAGCTCGCGCTCGCGGATGTTGAAGCGCTCCTTCGCCAGCACGACGATGGAGCGACCCTCGGGAGTCTCGTCGGCGAGCGAGGCAAGCTGGGCGGCGTCGGCGACGGCCTCCTCGGTGGTGCCGGCGACCGGGTAGAAGTCCGAGGCCATGCGGTTGCCGAGGGTGATCGTCCCGGTCTTGTCGAGGAGGAGCGTCTGGACGTCGCCCGCCGCCTCGACCGCCCGGCCGCTCATCGCCAGCACGTTCTTCTGGACGAGCCGGTCCATCCCGGCGATGCCGATCGCCGACAGGAGCGCCCCGATCGTCGTCGGGATGAGGCAGACGAGCAGCGCGACCAGGATCACGACGCTCACCGTCGTCCCCGCGTAGATGCCGAACGGCTGCAGCACCACCACGACCGGGATGAAGATGATCGTCAGCACCGCCAGCAGGATCGTCAGCGCGATCTCGTTGGGGGTCCTCTGGCGGTTCGCACCCTCGACGAGCGTGATCATCCGGTCGAGGAACGTGTGGCCGCGCTCGGCGGTGATCCGCACCACGATGCGGTCCGAGAGGACCCTCGTCCCACCGGTCACCGCCGATCGGTCGCCGCCCGACTCGCGGATCACCGGTGCCGACTCTCCGGTGATGGCCGACTCGTCCACGGAGGCGACGCCCTCGACGATCTCGCCGTCGGAGGGGATCGCGTCGCCCGCTTCGCAGACCACCCGGTCCTCACGGGCCAGCTCGGCCGCGGCGACGAGCTCCTCCGTGCCGTCCGCCCTGAGTCGGCGGGCCATGGTCTCCGAGCGCATGCGCCGGAGCGTGTCGGCCTGGGCCTTGCCTCGTCCCTCGGCCACGGCTTCGGCGAGGTTGGCGAAGATCACCGTGAGGAAGAGCCAGATCGTGATGGACCACGGGAAGATCCCGCCGTGCGCGATGGCTTCTATGAACGTGATGACCGTGCCGACGAGGACGACGAACATCACGGGGTTCTTGACCTGGACCCTCGGGTCCAGCTTCTTGAAGGCGTCCTTCAGGGCCTGCCCGAGGATCTCCTTGTCGAACAGGCCGCGCGCCTCGGCAACGCCGTGCGCGACGGTCGAAGGAGCCGTCGGCTCGGCGGTCGTGACGGCGCCGGCGGCCGTGGTGGGGGTCTCAGGAACGTCGCTCATGTTCGAGGTCTCCGTCAGAAGAGGTGGTGGCTCAGCTGCTCGACGATCGGGCCGAGCGAGATGGCCGGGAAAAAGGTCAGGCCGCCGATGATGATGATCACGCCGATGGTCAGGCCGACGAACATCCCGTTGTCGGTCCTGAAGGTCCCGAGCGACTCGGGCACGACGTTCTTCGCCGCCAGCGAGCCGCCGAGCGCGAGGGCCGGGATCATGATGGCGAATCGGCCGAGCAGCATGTCGATGCCTCCGACCACGTTGTAGAAGGTCGTGTTGCCGGTGAGACCGCCGAACGCCGACCCGTTGTTGTTGCCCTGCGAGGTGAGGGCGTAGAGGATCTCGGTGAACCCGTGCGGACCGGCGTTCAGCGGTCCGGCGCGCCCGGCGTGGATCGACACCGCGATGCCCGTGAGGATGAGGACGACCAACGGCATCACGAGTGAGGCCAACCCGGCGAGCTTCACCTCCCGGGCCTGGATCTTCTTGCCCAGGTACTCTGGTGTTCGCCCGATCATCAAGCCGCCGATGAACACGGCGATGACGGCGTAGACGAGAAGCGTGTAGAGGCCGCTGCCAGTGCCGCCGGGCGTCACCTCCCCGAGCATCATGCCGGTCAAGAGGCCCAAGCCGCCGATCGGGGTGAACGAGTCGTAGGAGGCGTTCGCCGAGCCGGTGGAGGTGTTCGTCGAGGCGACGCCGAACAGCGCCGTCGTGGTGTCGCCGAAGCGGACCTCCTTGCCCTCGGTGTTGCCCGTCGGCTGGTGCGTGATGCCCGCCGCGGCGACCGCCGGGTTGCCCTGGTGCTCGGCGTAGCTCGTGAACGCGACCCAGGAGCCGAAGATGATCAGCATCGCGGAGAGCAGGGCGACGCCGTGGCGGACGCTGCCCACCATCTTGCCGAAGGTGTACGTCAGCGCGAACGGGATGCACAGCAGGAGGAAGATCGAGAGCCAGTTGGTCAGCGCGGTCGGGTTCTCGAAGGGATCCGCCGAGTTGGCGTTCAGGAAGCCGCCGCCGTTCGTGCCGAGCTGCTTGATCGCCTCCATGAAGCCGATCGGGCCGCGGGCGATCGTCTGGGTCACGTTGTTCAAGACGTCGTGGATCGTCGCCGTCCCCGCCAGGGTCTGCACCGCGCCCTCGCCGACGAAGACCAGCCCGGCCACGATGGCGATGGGCAGCAGGATGTACAGCAGGCAGCGGGTGACGTCGACCCAGAAGTTGCCGATGGTCGCGGACTTCCGCCGCGAGAACCCGCGGACCAGCGCGATCGCGGCGGCGATGCCGACCGCCGGGCTCACGAACTGCTGGACGGTGAGGGCGCCGATCTGGGAGAAGTACGACATCGTCGTCTCCCCGCCGTAGTTCTGCCAGTTCGTGTTGGTCAGGAACGACGCGGCGGTGTTGAAGCTCAACGCGGGCGGCACGGCCCCGAGGTGCTGGGGGTTCAGGAAGAGGCTGCCCTGCACCCGCAGGATCAGGTAGGTGATCCCGAGCGAGACGCCCGAGAAGACGATGAGCGAGCCGGCGTAGCGCTGCCAGCTCTGCTCGTGCTCGGGGTCGGTGCCGAGGAGGCGGTAGATGGGCCGTTCAGCCCATCTCAGCCAGTGCACGCGGCCGTCGAAGACCGCCGCCATGCACGAGCCGAGGTAGCGCCAGGCGAGCCCGAGGGCCACGACCAGCGTGAGGATGGTCCAGAAGAACCCCATCTAGAACCACTCCGGCTTGAACATCGCGATGCCGAGGTAGATGAACATGACGATGGAGACGGCGAGCAAGATCGCCTGGACGGCGCTCACACCCGCTCCAGCGCCCACACAAGGCCGAGCATGGCCACCACGAAGGCGATCACGCCGACCACGGTCAGGAAGTCAGCCATGGCATCGATGATGTGCGAGGAGGCGTAAACAGGACGTCAACGGGCGACGTGACCCGTCAACAACTCGTGAACGTGCCCGCTCGCTCGGCGGCGAGCCCGAGCCGGGGCGTGGATAGGGTGAGCCCATGGAAACTCGGCGACTCGGCAAGACCGGCTTCGAGGTCAGCGCGATCGGCTTCGGGGGGTGGGCGATCGGCGCCGACTGGGGGACCGTCGACGACGAGACCTCGATGGCGGCGCTCCATGCCGCCGTCGACGCCGGCGTGCGCTTCATCGACACCGCCGACGCCTACGGCGACGGCCGGAGCGAGCGGCTGATCGCCCGGTTGCGGCGCGAGCGCTCCGAGCGCATCGTCGTCGCGACGAAGGTGGGCCGGCGCGCCCCGAGCCAGGTCCTCGCCGCCTACACGCCGGAGAACCTGCGCGCGTGGGTCGAGCGCAGCCGGGAGAACCTCGAGAGCGAGACGCTCGACCTCGTCCAGCTGCACTGCCCGCCGACCGACGTCTTCTACCACCCCGAGGTGTTCGCGGTCCTCGACGAGCTGGTGTCGGCCGGCAGGATCGCCCACTACGGCGTGAGCGTCGAGCGCGTGGAGGAGGGCCTGAAGGCGCTCGACTACCCCGGCGTGTCGACCGTCCAGGTCATCTACAACATCTTCCGCCAGCGCCCCGCCGAACGGTTCCTGCCCGCGGCGCGAGCCGCCGACGTCGGCGTGATCGTCCGGGTGCCGCTCGCGTCGGGGCTGCTGACGGGCAAGCTCACCCGCGAGACGACCTTCGCTCCCGACGACCACCGCAACTACAACCGTCGGGGCGAGGCGTTCGACGTGGGCGAGACCTTCGCCGGCGTGGACTACGCGACGGGCCTCGCCGCCGTGGAGGAGCTCCGCGGGCTCGTCCCTGCGGGCGAGGACCTCGTATCCCTGGCGCTGCGCTTCTGCCTCTCGGACCCGGCGGTCTCGACCGTCATCCCCGGGGCGAAGACGCCGGAGCAGGCGCGCGACAACGCCGCGGCGGGCGAGCGAGGACCGCTCGAGCCCGAGCTGCGCCGGCGCCTGTCGGACCTCTACCGCGAGCGGATCGCCCCCCAGGTCCACAACCGCTGGTAACGGGCGGGACCCTCGACAGCCGCGCCACGCCGGAGCGGCCCGACGGCCCGCCGCTCAGGCGGGTGCGAGGTCGAAGTCGATCGTGACGCTCGCGCCCGACTCGTCGTGGCGGTACTCGATGCGCCCGAGCAGGCCCTCGAGCTCGCCGGTGCCCGATCCCGGGATGATGTTGCCGAAGGTCGCCGGCGCGTCGCTCCCGCCGCGCACGCCCCCGTGCTGGACGACGAAGGTGCCCGTCCGCCCGTCGAGCCGGCCCGTGATCCGCTCGTTGGCGACGTAGCCTTCTTCCCCGCAGGTGAGCAGCTCGGCGGTGCTCTCCCCTTCGAGGTGGCCGGCGAACACCTTCTTGATGGTCGCCCGGCCGAGCGCCGGGCCCTCGTCCGGCTCGTCGTAGGCGCTCTGCTCCCACGAGACGACCTCGAAACTGGCCGTGGCACGCTGCATTCCGCTCTCCCTCAGGGCCGTGACGGTACGCGGTGCACAGCATGGCACAGGCGTTCGCGGACCTTCGGGGTGGAGAACGAGCGAGCCCCGCCCCGCGTCTCCTGTACGGCGGGTGGTCCCGCTAGCGGGCGAGCGCCACGCGCTCCGGGGACAGCCCGGCGAGCGTGGCCTGGAGGCGCGGCGCCAGCTCCCCGGGGCGGCCGAGTGGGACGAGGTGGACGCCGGCGAAGCCACCGTGGTCCATGATCGCCCGAACCTGTTCGCAGGCCGCCTCGATCCCCGCCACGGGATCCGCCGCGACGCGCTCGGCGAGATCGGGCGGCACCTCGATGCCCGCGACGCCGGCGCCGCTGCGGGCGCTGCGGAGCACCAGCACGCCGGCGTACACCGGCCCGTCGAAGCACAGCGAGTCCCTCCAGCCGAACAGCTCCCCGGCGGAGAAGGTGATCTGGGAGAAGACGAAGTCCGCCCCCTGCTTCCACCGCGGGAACGGGCCGAGGCGGGCGGCCACGCCGACCGTGAACGGCGCCGACGACGCGAAGTCGCGGCCCGAGCCGTAGGAGCGGATCTCCTCGATCATGGCCTGCACGTTGAGGTCGCCGGTCCGGCCCCCCGCACTCGGCCGGTCACCGTAGACGCAGAGGAGGCGGTCGATGCCGTACGTCGCGGCCGTGAGCAGGTCCCGGCGCAAGCCGAGGACGTTGCGGTCGCGGGAGTTGAGGCAGGCGATCGAGCGCTCCCCGAGCCGCTGGACCTCGTGCGCGACGGCGACGCTCGAGACCGTCGCCCGGCCGATGTGGCTGTCGGGGACCACGAACGCCGACGCCACCGTCGAAAGGGCGCGCACCTGCTCTTGGACGCGGCCGAAGCCGGGCCGGGTCGGCGGCTGGACCTCGCAGACGACGCCGAACGGCCGCCCGGCCGCGCCGGCCGAGCGCTCGCTCACGCCGTATGCCCGGGCGCCGGCGTCGCCGGGGAGGCGGCCGCGGTCAGCGAGTCCCGGACCGAGCGCGCCGCCGCCACCATGTTGGCGAGCGCCGGCTCGACCTCCTCCGGCCGGCGGGTCTTCAGGCCGCAGTCGGGGTTCACCCAGACGCGCTCCGCGCCGAGGGCCTCGGCGATCTCGAGCACGAGCCGCCGGAGCTCGGCCTCCGACGGGACGCGCGGCGAGTGCACGTCGTAGACGCCGGGCCCGATCGCCGAGCGCGGCCCTTTGCCGGCGAGGCCGTCGAGCACGGCCATGGCGCCCCGGGCGGCCTCCATCGAGATCACGTCGGCGTCGAGGGCGGCGACGGCGTCGAGCACGTCGCCGAACTCGCCGTAGCACATGTGCGTGTGGATCTGGGTGCCGTCGCCGACCGCGGAGGTGGCGAGGCGGAAGCACTCCGTCGCCCAGGCCAGGTAGTGGTCCCGTTCGGCGCGGCGGAGCGGGAGCCCCTCGCGAAGCGCCGGCTCGTCCACCTGGATCATGGCGAACCCGGCGGCCTCCAAGTCGACGACCTCGTCGCGGACGGCGAGCGCGATCTGGCGGCACGTCTCCTCGCGCGGCTGGTCGTCGCGGACGAACGACCACTGGAGGATGGTCACCGGTCCGGTGAGCATGCCCTTCACCGGCGAGGCGGTGAGCGACTGCGCGTAGCGCAGCCAGTCGACGGTGATCGGCGCCGGCCTCTCCACGTCGCCGTAGAGGATGGGCGGTCGCACGCAACGGGTGCCGTAGCTCTGGACCCAGGCGTTGCGGGTGCAGGCGAAGCCGCCGAGCCGCTCGCCGAAGTACTGAACCATGTCGTTGCGCTCGGGCTCGCCGTGGACGAGGACGTCCAATCCGATCGCCTCCTGGAGGCGGATGACACGCTCGATCTCCCGCCGGCAGAACTCCTCGTACTCCTCGAGCGTCGCGGCGCCCGAGACGTAGCGCTGCCGGGCCCGGCGGATCTCCTCGGTCTGGGGGAACGAGCCGATGGTCGTCGTCGGAAGCTCCGGCAGCGCGAGCGTCCGCAGCTGCTCGCTCCGGCGCTTCTCGTAGGGCGAGCGGCGGGTGGCGTCGCTCGGGCCGAGGGCGGCGACACGCCGGCGGACGTCGGCCGAGCGGGTCCGCGGCGAGCTCCGCCGGGTGCGAGCGGCCTCGTCGCTCGCGGCGAGGGCCTCGGCGACGGCCTCCGGGCCCTCGTCGAGGGCCCGGGCGACGACGGTCACCTCGTCGAGCTTCTGGTGGGCGAAGGCGAGCCAGCTGCGCAGCTCCGGGTCGAGCTCCGGCTCCAGGTCGAGATCGTGGGGCACGTGCAGGAGGGAGCAGGACGGCGCCACCCAGAGCCGGTCGCCGAGGCGGCGGTGGGCCTCCTCGAGGAGGGCGAACGTGCGACGGAGGTCGTTGCGCCACACGTTGCGCCCGTCGATCACGCCGGCCGACAGCACGGTCGTGCCGGGTAGGCGATCGAGCAGCCGGGGGAGCTGACCCTGGTCACGGACGAGGTCCACGTGGAGCCCGTCCAGCGGCAGCCCGCAGGCGAGCTCGAGGTTGTCGCCGAGGCCGCCGAAGTAGGAGGTCACGAGAAGGCGCGGACCACCCGCGGCGGCGAGCACGTCGTAGGCCGCCGCGAACGCCTGGCGGGCGCGCTCGTCGAGGTCGGTCGCGAGGCACGGCTCGTCGAGCTGGACCCACTCCACGCCGGCCGCCGCGAGGTCCCCCAGCAGCTCGACGTAGACCGGCAGCAGCTCGCTCAGCAGCTCGAGCACCGGGAACGCGGCCTCGGTCGGCCTGGCGAGGAGGAGGAAGGTGACGGGTCCGACCAGCACCGGACGGGTGCGGATGCCGAGCGCCTGCGCCTCGCGCAGCTCGTCCAGCGGCTTGGTCGAGGACAGCCCGAAGCGCGTCTCGGAGCCGAGCTCCGGGACGAGGTAGTGGTAGTTCGTGTCGAACCACTTGGTCATGACCATCGCCGGCACGGGCCCGCGCGGCGACTCGGCACCTCGCGCCATCGCGAAGTAGGTGTCGAGGTCGACGGGCCCGCCACCGAACGCGAAGCGGTCGGGGACCGCTCCCACCAGGCAGCAGGTGTCGAGGACCTGGTCGTAGAGGGAGAAGTCGTTGGAGACGATCTGGTCGATGCCGGCATCGACCTGCGCCTGCCAGCTCGCGGCGCGCCGCTCGCGGGCCACCTCCGCCAGCTCGGCGGCGCCGAGGTTGCCGGCCCAGTACGCCTCCGTGGCGCGCTTCAGCTCGCGCCTCGGTCCGATCCGGGGCATGCCGAGGGTCGTCGACCAGGTCATCAGCCCGCCTCTCCTGTTGCTCGTGGGGGTTCGCTTGGACCGTACGCTCGCCGTCCGACGCGGGGTAGACACAGCTCGGCCCGAAGTCGACCGGTACAGTTGCCAGGTGGCAGGACTATTTGGCAAACTGTTCTCGTATACAGTTCACGCCCACGCCGGCGAGCGCTTGGTACGGCGCGAGACGAGGAGCCCGATCGATGCCACCCGATGCCCGGCCGGAGCGTCATCTCTACGAGCAGCTGGCGGACTCGGTCGAGGAGCAGATCCGTGGCGGCACGCTGCGCCCCGGCGACCGCATCCCGTCGGTCCGCAAGCTCCGCGAGCGCTACGGCGTCAGCCTCAGCACGGTGCTGGAGGCCTGCCGGCTCCTCGAGGACCGCGGCCTCGTCCGGGCGCGCCCGCAGAGCGGCCACTACGTCCAGCCGCTCCGCCAGCAGCAGCGCCTCGAGCCGGACCCGTCGAGGCCCTCGGCGGAGGCGAGGCGGGTCGACGCGTCGCTCGCGGTGAAGCTGAACCTCGGGATCGGCAACCCCCAGGAGCCCACCCTCGGCGCTGCGGTGCAGGGCCCCGAGCTCATGCCCATCGCCGCGCTCAACCGCCTGGTCGGCCAGGTGATGCGGCACCAGGCGGCCGCGTGCCACTCCTACGACGCGCCGCCCGGAAGCCCCGCGTTGCGCCGGGTGATCGCGCAGCGCGGCGCCGACGCCGGCTACGCGGTCTCGCCCGACGAGATCGTCATCACGAGCGGCGCCAAGGAGGCCGTGTACCTGTCGATCCGGGCCGTCACCCACCCCGGGGACACCGTGGCCATCGAGTCGCCCGCCTACTACGCCCTCCTCGAGGTCCTGGCCTCGCTCCGGCTCCGCGCCGTCGAGGTCGCCAGCCACCCACGCCACGGGATCAACCTCGACGAGCTGCAGGCGGTGCTCGCCTCCCAGCCGATCGCCGCGGTGGCGCTGGTGTCGAACTACTCGAACCCGACCGGCGCGTGCATGAGCAACGACGCCAAGCGGCGCCTGGTCGACGTGCTCGAGGACCACGACGTGCCGCTTGTCGAGGACGACGTCTACGGCGAGCTGGTGTACGACGGACCGAGGCCGAAGGCGATCAAGGCCTTCGACCGGCGCGGGCTCGTCCTGTACTGCGGCTCGTACAGCAAGACCCTCTCGCCGGGGCTGCGCGTCGGCTGGGCCATCCCCGGCCGCTACCAGAACGAGCTCGAGCTGCTGAAGCTCGTCGTCAACCAGGCGACCGCGACCGCGCCCCAGCTCGCCATCGCCGCCTTCGTGGAGAGCGGCGGCTTCGACCGTCACCTGCGCAGGGTCCGCCGCATGTACCGGGACCAGATGGAGCGGACGATCGACGCCGTCACGCGCCACTTTCCCGACGCCACGCGCTTCACGCGTCCCGAGGGCGGCCACGTGCTGTGGGTCCAGCTCCCCGCGGGCGTCGATGCCATGGACCTCTACCGGGACGCGTCGGACCTCGGCATCAAGGTCGCGCCGGGTCCGATGTTCTCGCCGTCCGGCGGGTACCGGGACTTCGTCCGCTTGAACACCGGCTTTCCGTGGAACGCCGGCACCGAGCAGAAGGTCGAGGCCCTCGGGCGCCTCGTCGCGCGCCGGACGGAGTGATGGTCGGACCGGCCATGCCCCCGCCGGTCGCGCTCACGCGTGCGTGAACGTCGCGGTTCGCGAAGACGCGGCAGAGCGGTCCGACCCGTCCCAGACGGCAAAGGCCATGCCGACACCCGTCCCCGCGGCCGAGCGGTAGGCGGGGATGTAGTCGACAAGCTCCATCTCGAGGTGGGCGAGGGCCCCGCCCGCCGCGATCCAGTTCAACGTCTCAGAGGTGCCTGACCGAAGGACCTCGCGCGGGATGGCGGCGAGGCGCTCGCGGTCGTGGCGCCGAAGCGCGTCGAGCACCGTCCGGTCGAGCTCCTCGAGGACGACGAAGTGCGACAGGCCGCCGCTCGCTATCACCGCGACGCGCTCGTTGCCGGGCCAGGACCCGATGGCGTCGCGCAGCGCCTCGCCGAGCGCGTAGCAGCGCCCAGCGGAGGGCACGTTCGGCGGGTAGTACGTGTTCAGGAGAACGGGCAGGACCGGCACGCCGGTGGCGAGCTGCAACCGTCGGCGCACGAAGGTGAACGCGTGGCCGAGTCCGTGACCGGCGGGCTGCTCGGTCATGACCGTGAGGTCGAAGTCCCGCGCCGCCAGCTCGGCGGCGACGTGGGCGGAGAGCCCGCTCGCGACCGGGTAGGCGTCGGGCGCGTCGGCGTGCGCGGCCCAGCTCGCGACACGGATGTCCGGCGGGATCCTCGCCAGACGCTCCTCGTCGGGCGGCAGGTCCCACAGCTCCTCGCCTAGGTAGAGGCCGATAGCGGGGATGCCCGACGCGCCGAAGAGCTCGTTCTGGTCGTCGCCGATGACGACGACGACGTCGGTGCCAGCGCCGTCGAGCCGCCTCGCGAGCGTCTGCACCGCTGCCTGCGCTCGCTCGAACTTCGCCGTCCACACCGCTGGGGCGAGCTCCAGCTCGAGCTCGCGGGGCGCCGACGCGAGCACCTCGTCGTAGGTGCGGCGCTCGCCGTCGGCTGTCAGGAGTCCTGCGTTGCGCCGATCCCGAGCGGCGTGCTCGCTCCAGAACTCCGCCGACGTGCTCATCTGCGGCGTGTGCGAGGAACCGATGCCGAGCACGATCTCCGCCAACGTCACCCCCCGGTGCCATGACGCGAACGGCGACCATATCGGCCGACCCGGATTGCGTCAACGCGAAGCTGGCCTCAGCGTTTTCCGGTATGTAGACCAGCGTGGACCGTCGGGGGGATTCCGCGTCGGGATGGGGTCTGACGCCACTTGGCCCGCGGCCGGACACAGTGGGTGCGGCGGGGGTCGTCAGGGCGTTGGGTGTCGTCAGAGAACGGTGTGACCGGACTCGCCACCCCTCGTCCGTCGGGCCGGCGCAGGGAATGGGGTCCTCCGGGCAGCGTGCCGGCTGCGCAGCTGGCGTTGGTGCCCCCGGCAGGATTCGAACCTGCGCACCCGGCTCCGGAGGCCGGTGCTCTATCCCCTGAGCTACGAGGGCGCTGCGCTGCGCCGCGCCGACCGGTGCACCGTGCTGCGAGCGTAGGTGCGAGCGGCTGCGGAGCGGACTGCCGCTCCGGTCGGTTGCATGCTAGCCGTGCGTCAGCCATCCTCACTTCGCCATGACCGTCGAAGCTGTCCTTGCCAGCGGTGTCGCCGACGCCCTCGCCGCGCTCGGTGTCGAGCTGGGCGCGGACGAGGTCCGCCTCGAGCGTCCGGCCCGGCCCGAGCACGGCGACTTCTCGACCAACGTCGCGCTCGCCGTCGCGAAGCGCGCCGGCCGGCCGCCGCGCGAGCTCGCCGGCGCGCTGGCGGCGCGCCTCGGCGCGGCCGGGCTCCCCCACGTCGAGTCGGTGGAGGTGGCCGGCCCCGGCTTCGTCAACTTCCGGCTCCGGGACACCTGGCTCCACGAGGCGCTCCGTCAGGTCGTCGAGGCCGGCACCGAGGGCTACGCCACGCCGAACCTCGGCAAGGGCGAGCGGGTCCAGGTCGAGTTCGTCTCGGCGAACCCGACGGGGCCGCTCCACGTCGGAAACGGCTGGCTCGGCAGCTACGGCGACGCGCTGGCACGGGTTCTCGAGCGCAGCGGCTGGCGGGTCGCGCGCGAGTACTACGTGAACGACACCGGGGGCCAGATCCGCATGCTCGGCGAGAGCCTGCTCGCCCGGCGGCGCGGCGAGGCTCCGCCCGAGCAGGGCTACCAGGGCGAGTACGTGACGGAGCTCGCCGCGGCCTACACCGGGCCGGAGGACGTCGTCGCGGCCGGGCGCTTCGCCTCCGAGCGGATCCTGGAGAACATCAGGACCACCGTCGAGCGGCTCGGGATCGTGTTCGACGAATGGTACAGCCAGGCCTCGATCGAGGAGAGCGGCCGGGTCGCGGAGACGATCGAGCTGATGCGCTCACGCGGCCTCGTCTACGAGCAGGATGGCGCGACCTGGCTCGCGTCGAGCCAGCTCGGCGACAGCCGGGATCGCGTCCTCGTGAAGGCCAACGGCGACGCGACGTACCTCGCGGGCGACCTGGCGTACCACCGCGACAAGCTCCTCGTACGGGGTTTTGACCGCGTGATCGACATCTTCGGGGCTGACCACCACGGCCAGGTGGCGAGCCTCCTCGCCGGCGTCGAGGCGATGGGCGTCTCGCGCGACCGGCTGGAGGTGAAGCTCGGCCAGCTCGTCTCGATCCAGGGGCGCCGCCAGTCGAAGCGGGCCGGCACCTTCGTCCGCCTCGACGAGCTCGTCGACCTCCTCGGACCGGACGCGACGCGCCTGCTGTCGCTGATGAGCTCGATCGACCAGCCGACGACGCTCGATCTCGACGAGGTCACCAAGCAGTCGATGGAGAACCCCGTCTACTACGTGCAGTACGCCTACGCCCGGATCGCGTCCATCGAGCGGGTCCGTGCGGAGCGCGGGCTCAGCCGCCTCGCGCTCGCCGACGTCGACCTCGCCGTGCTCACACACCCGCGCGAGCTGGCGCTGGTGCGTGCCCTCGTCGACCTCCCCGGCGCCGTGGCCGAGGCGGCGCGCGAACGGGCGCCGTACAAGGTCACGAACTGGGTGCGTCGTCTGGCGGGCGAGTTCCACGGCTTCTACCACGACTGCCGGGTCCTTGGTGAGGACATCGAACCGGGCGTGACCCAGGCGCGGCTGTGGCTCGTGGAGGGGGTCCGCGTCGGGCTCGCCATCGGGTTGTCGCTCCTCGGCGTGCGCGCCCCCGAGTCGATGTGAGCTCGCGCCGGTGATCCCCGACGACGCGTCGGAGGTCGCTGCGGGATTCGTCCCGAGCGAGGCCGCGATCGCGCGCCACCTCCTCCCCGACACCGCCTCGGTCGCGCCCGACGGGCGGCTGTCGCTCGGCGGCGTGGACGTCTGCGACCTCGCCGCGGAGCTCGGCACGCCGCTGTTCGTCTACGACGAGGCGCACCTGCGCGCCCGGTCGCGCGAGGCGGTCGAGGCGTTCGGCCCGGGGGTCGCCTACGCGACGAAGGCCTTCCTCTGCAAGGCCATGGCCTCGCTCGCCGCTGAGGAGGGCATGCACCTCGACGTCTCGACGGGTGGCGAGCTCGCCGTGGCGCTCGCCGCCGGCGTCGACCCGGCGCTGCTCGTGCTGCACGGGAACAACAAGTCCGACGAGGAGCTCGAGCACGCCCTGCAGGCCGGTGTCGGGCGCGTCGTGGTCGACTCCTTCGACGAGATCGGGCGCCTCTCTCGCTTGCTCCCTCTGACGCGCCGGCACTCGCCGCTCGGCGTGCTCGTCCGGGTGACGCCGGGCGTGGAGGCGCACACCCACGAGTACGTCATGACCGGCCAGGAGGACTCGAAGTTCGGCTTCTCGGTCGCCTCGGGCGCCGCGGAGCGTGCCGCGAAGCTGTTGGCCAACCTGGAGGGCGCCGACCTCGTGGGCGTCCACGCCCACATCGGCAGCCAGATCTTCCGTCTCGACGCCTTCGAGCGCGAGGTCGCCGTGCTCGCCACGTACCTCGAGGAGCACCAGCTCGACGAGCTGTGCGTCGGGGGCGGACTCGGCGTCGCCTACCTGAACGACGAGCGCGCGCCGACGATCACGGAGTGGGCGGCGACGGTGCGCGCCGCCTGCGCGGCGGCGGGCGTCCCGCAGGCGGTGCGCGTGACCGCCGAGCCCGGACGCGCCGTCGTCGCCTCGGCGGCCCTCACGTGCTACCGGGTCGGGACTGTAAAGGAGCTGCCCGGCATCCGCAGCTACGTCGCCGTCGACGGCGGGATGAGCGACAACCCGCGGCCCGTCCTGTACGGCAGCGGCTACGAGGCGTTTCTGCCTCGCGAGACGGACGTGCCTCGGCCGTACGCGGCGCGTGTCGTCGGAAAGCACTGCGAGACCGGCGACGTCGTCGTCGCCGAGGCGCGCCTTCCCGCCGACGTAGCCGTCGGCGACATCCTCGCGACGCCGGTCACCGGAGCGTACGGCTTCTCCATGGCGTCGAACTACAACCGCGTCGGGCGGCCGCCGGTGGTATTCGTGCGCGACGGTGAGGCGCGTCTCGTGGTGCGCCGCGAGACCATCGAGGACCTCTTGCGGTTGGAGGCGTGACCGCAGCCGGGCGCGCATGATGGCACGCCGCCGCCGGTAGTACTGGAGGATGGTCACCGAAGCTCCCGAACGCGTCCAGTCGCGCCGCTCCGGCCCGAGATGGACGGTGTTACTCGCCTGCGTCGGCACGTTCATGCTGATCCTCGACGTCACGGTCGTCAACGTGGCGCTGCCCGACATGGAGCGGTCGCTCCACGCGCAGCTCACGGATCTGGAGTGGGTCGTCGACGCCTACTCGCTCGCTATCGCCGCCCTCCTCTTGGTGTCCGGCCGCCTCTCGGACCTGATCGGGCGGAAGAAGACCTTCATGGCGGGCCTCCTGGTCTTCACCGCCGGATCGCTGTGGTCGTCGCTCTCGGGCTCGGTCGCGGAGCTCATCGCTGGCCGGGTGGTCCAGGGCGCTGGCGGCGCGGCCCTGTTCGCGAGCGCGCTCGCCCTGGTCGGGCACGAGCCCGAAGGCCCCGCACGCCGGCGCGCGCTCGGGGCGTGGGGAGCGGCGATCGGCGCCGGGCTGGCGGTCGGCCCGCTGGTCGGCGGGCTGCTCACCGACGGCTTCGGCTGGTCGGCGATCTTCCTCGTCAACGTGCCGATCGGCGTCGTGATGCTGGTCGCCAGCTGGCGGGGCGTGCCAGAGGCCGCCAGGTCGGCGATCGCCCCTCCGGACTGGGTCGGCAGCACCGTCTTCGCGCTGGCGCTCTTCCTGCTGGTGTTCGGCCTGGTGGAGGGGAACCGGCTGGGCTGGTCGAGCGCGGAGATCGCCGGCTCGCTCGTCGTCTCGTTGGCCCTGCTCGCCCTCTTCGCCCGCCTGTCGCGGCGCGAAGGCGCGATCCTCGACATCGCGCTCCTCCGGGACCCGCGGTTCCTCGCGTCGACGATCGCCGTGATCGGCCAGGGCGTGGTGATCGCCGCCGTGCTCCTCTACCTCGTGCGCGACCTGCAGGAGACCGGGCACCTGTCGGCGCTCGCCGCCGGGCTGGAGATCCTCCCGATGACGGTGACCGCCTTCGGCGCGGCGATCCTCGGCGGGCGCTTCGCGGCCAGCCGCAAGCCGGCCTTCCTGCTCGCCGGCTCGCTCCTGCTGCTCGCGGGCGGCACGGCGCTGATGACCATCTCGGACCCGGCGGGCGGGTGGGCGACCTTGCTCCCGGGCCTGTTCCTCGCCGGGGCCGGGTGGGGATCGGTGAACCCGATCGCCGCGCATGCGTCCTTGGAGGCTGCCGGCCCCGGGAACGCCGGCATGGCCGCGGGCTTCAACAACACGGCCCGCCAGATCGGCATCGCCGGGGGCATCGGCGGGCTCGGGGCGGCGTTCCAGGCACGGACCGCGTCGGTCACCGCGGGGGCGCTGCGCGGCGTCGGGCCGGCGCTCGCCCAGCATCTCGGCCAAGCGGTCGCACAGTCGGGCGTGCCGGGGTCTGCGGGCGCGCTGGCGCCGCGACTTCGCGCCGAGCTGTCCCAGGCCTCGGCCCAGGGCATGACGTCGGGCCTGCACCTGGTCGAGCTGCTCGGTGCCGCGGCGGGGCTGCTCTCGGCGGTGCTCGTGCTGGTCGTCGGCGCCGGCGCAGGTGCCCGCGCGCTGGACCGACGGCGCGGCGAGCCGAGCCTGCCGGAGCCCGTGGGCTGAGGCCCGGCGCAGGCGTTCGCCGGCGTTGGCTACCTTGTGCCGGTGACAACTGAGGCGAGGGGCGACGTGGCGTCCGCGGCGAGGACCGTCCGCGTCGGCGTGCTCGGCTGCGGCAACGTCGGCGGCGCCCTCGTCGAGCTGATCGACACCGAGGCGGATGCCATCGCCGAGGCGACCGGGATCCACCTCGAGGTGTCACGCGTCGCGGTGCGCAGCCTCGCCAAGCCGCGCGCCGCCTCGCTCGGCGCGGACCGCCTGACCCACGACGCCCATGCCGTCGCGACCGACCCCGCGGTCGACCTCGTGGTCGAGCTGATCGGCGGGATCGAGCCGGCGCGCAACCTGATCCTCGCCGCGTTGAAGGCCGGCAAACCGGTGGTGACGGCGAACAAGGAGCTGCTCGCGAACGTCGGCGAGGAGCTGCACGCGGCTGCCGCGGCCGCCGGGGTCGAGCTGGCCTTTGAGGCGGCCGTCGCCGGGGCGATCCCGCTCGTGCGGACGCTCAGGGTCTCCCTGGCCGGGGAGCGGGTGCGCCGCGTCATGGGGATCGTCAACGGGACGACGAACTACGTGCTGTCCCGGATGAGCGAGGAAGGCATCGCCTACGGCGAGGCGCTGCGCGAGGCGCAGAGCCTCGGCTACGCCGAGCGCGATCCCACGGCCGACGTGGAGGGCTACGACGCTTCCGCCAAGGCGGCGATCCTCGCCAGCATCGCCTTCAACGCCGAGGTCGTCGCAGGCGACGTGTACCGGGAGGGGATCGACGCGATCGACGTCGCCGACATCGAGTTCGCCAAGCGGCTCGGCTACGAGGTGAAGCTGCTCGCCGTCGCCGAGCGCGTGGACGGATCCGGCGATGACGCCTCCGCGGGCGCGATCGCCGTGCGCGTCCACCCGGCGATGATCCCGAAGGAGCACCCGCTCGCCGGTGTGCGGGGCGCGTTCAACGCGGTGTTCGTCGAGGGCGAGGCGTCCGGCGAGCTCATGCTCTACGGCAGGGGCGCCGGCGGCCGGCCGACGGCGAGCGCCGTGCTGGGCGACGTGCTGGAGGTGGCGCGGGGGTTGGCCGGCTCGGCGCCGCCGCGCCCGGCGCTTCGCAACCACGTCGAGATCCGTCCGATCGACGAGCTCCGGGCCCAGTACTACGTCACGATCGACGTGCTCGACCAGCCCGGCGTCCTCTCGGAGGTCGCGGCGGTGTTCGGTGCCCACGGCGTCTCGATCCGCTCGATGGAGCAGGTGGGGCTGGCGAACGAGGCAAGGCTGGTGTTCATCACCCACATCGCCCGCGAGGCCGACGTCCAGGCGACCCTTGCGGGCCTTCGCGACGTCCCGGCCGTGGAGCGCATCGGGGGCCTGCTGCGCGTCATCGGCCCGGAACGCTAGGAGGCACGGTGGCGACCGAGCCGCGACCACAGGTCGCGACTGCCGCCGGCCCCTTCGAAGGCCGTGCCTGGGAAGGCGTGATCCGCCGCTACCGCGACTTCCTCCCCGTCGGCGACGCGACGCCGGTGGTCACGCTCCACGAGGGCGGCACTCCGCTGCTACCGGCGCCCCGGCTCTCGGCGCGTGTCGGCGCGGACGTCTACCTGAAGATCGAAGGGGCCAACCCGACGGGTTCCTTCAAGGACCGTGGCATGACGGTGGCGATGTCGAAGGCCCTGGAGGAGGGCGCTCGGGCCGTCGTGTGCGCCTCGACGGGGAACACCTCCGCCTCGGCCGCGGCCTACGCGGCACGGGCGGGGATGCGGTGCGTGGTGCTCATCCCCGAGGGCCACATCGCGCTGGGCAAGCTCGCCCAGGCACTCGTCCACGGGGCGCAGGTGCTCCAGGTCCGGGGGAACTTCGACGTCGCGCTCGAGATCGTGCGCGAGCTCCCGTCGCGCGCGCCGGTGGTCGTCGTGAACTCGGTGAACCCCTACCGCATCGAGGGCCAGAAGTCCGGCGCGTTCGAGATCGTCGACGCCCTCGGCGACGCGCCCGACGCGCAGTGCATCCCGGTCGGCAACGCCGGGAACATCACCGCCTACTGGAAGGGCTACTGCGAGTACCGCTCGGCCGGTCTCTCGACACGCCTGCCCCGGATGTTCGGCTTCCAGGCCGCGGGCGCCGCGCCGATCGTCGAGGGCCACGCCATCGAGCACCCCGAGACGGTCGCCACGGCGATCCGGATCGGCAACCCCGCCTCCTGGTACGGAGCGACGGCCGCGGCATCCGAGTCGGGCGGCGGGATCGCGGCGGTGAGCGACGAGGAGATCCTCGAGGCCTACCGGCTGCTCGCGAGCGAGGAGTCGGTATTCTGTGAAGCGGCATCGGCGGCCGCCGTCGCCGGCTTGTTGAAGTACGGCGTGGGTGATGGCGTCCGCACCGTCGTCTGCGTCCTCACCGGCCACGGCCTGAAGGACCCGGACCTCGCGATCAGCCAGGTGAGCGTGCCCCCGACCGTCGACGCCACGTTCGAGGCGGTCGCCAGCGCCCTCGAGCTGTGACGGCTGTGCTGTCGCGCCGGGGACCAGCCAGGATGATGTTGCCCGTCAGGACGGAAACCGGTACACTGCAAGCACCACCTCCCGATCCGACGGCCGTCACGCGCGGTCTTCCGGCGGGGGACAGGGAGATCCCGGAGTCCTGCAGGATCGCACCCCGTACCACTTCCTGAGGTGCCCGTCGGGCACCGTTGGCGGCTAGAGAGCCGTCTGGCGGTACCTTGTCGGCGCTAGGGCCTCGCCCGTGACCTCCGACCTCGGCCGGAGCGCCCGGCGGGAGTCGACGCACCTGTCGCCTGCCCGCCGCCTTCGGGGCGGTCGACGGCCACAGCACTCGGCGTGCGGTCCCGGATGCGGAAGCCAAACATTGAGAGACCAGGAGTAGACCTGATGGCCGGAGAGCAGCTCGAGCGCTCGATCCTCGAACGCAAGGAACGCGACGAGCTCCATGCCATAGCCTCGGCGATGTCGCTGAAGGCGACCGCCCGCTCGAAGAAGGCCGACATCATCGACCTCATCCTTCGAGCGACCGGCGTGGACGTCGAAGGGGCGCCCGACGGCGCCACCGGCAACGGAGCGTCGCATGCCGAGGCGTCCGACGCCGGTGCCGCGACGTCCGGGAATGGCGCCGCGACCGCGGCCACCGAGCCGATCTCGTCCAACGGCAGTGGCCCGACGGCGGAGTCGGCGTCGCTCGCCAGCGCGCCGGACGGCGCCAACGCCTCCGAGGGCGCCGCTCCGGCGGAGCACGAGGCACCGGCCACGACGGGACCGCGCCGGCGCGCCCCGTCCTCCCGCCGCAGCACCAGCACGAGCGCGGCGTCCCGCGAGGCACGCGAGGCGACCCTGTTCGAGGGCGGCGGTCGTGACCGGGAGGTCCCGCCGGACGGAGCGGCATCAGACGGCACGGGCGAGGGTTCCGGAGCCGGGGTCACCGCCGCCGCACCGTCGACGACGGCCGAGCTCGCCGCCGGGAACGAGGGGCCCGCCCCCGGTGGCGCCGACGCCTCGGGGAACGACGCCTCTGCGGGCGACTCCACCGCGTCGTCGGCCGCCCCGGCGCCGGCCACGGCGGGCGGCGACGCTGCCGAGTCGCGTGCGAGCCAGCCCGGCGGTGCCGGGCGCGCGCCGGGCAACACCAGCCGGGATCGCGAAGGCGGCCGTTCGCAGAGCCAGCAGAACCAGCAGAACGGCGCTCAGCACGGCGGCAGCCAGGGCGAGGCCGGCAACCGCCGGAGCCGCCGGCGCCGCGGCCGCGAGCGGGGCGAGCGGGGCGAGGTCCAGGGCGGCCCGGAGGTCCCCTGGCAGGGTGAGCTCGTGCCGGTCAAGGGCCTGCTCGACCTGCGCGAGGAGGGCTACGGCTTCCTGCGCACGAGCGGCTACCTGGCGAGCCCGAAGGACGTCTACGTCTCGGTGAGCCAGGCCAGGCGCCTCGCCCTCCGGCGCGGCGACGCGATCGAAGGGGCGTGCCGGCCGGCCGGCCCGAGCGAGAAGTACCCGGCGCTCATCCGCATCGACTCCGTGGGAGGGCTCTCGCCCGACGAGGCGCGCCAGCGGCCCCGCTTCGAGGACCTCACGCCCCTCTTCCCCGACTCGACGCTGCGCCTTGAGCTGCCCGGTGACCCGGCCAACCTGACGGCGCGCATCGTCGACCTGATCTCGCCGATCGGCAAGGGCCAGCGCGGCATGATCGTCTCGCCGCCGAAGGCAGGCAAGACGACGGTGATGAAGCAGATCGCCCATTCGATCGAGGCGAACAACCCCGACGTCCACCTCATCGTCCTCCTCGTCGACGAGCGTCCCGAGGAGGTCACCGACATGCGGCGCTCGGTGCGTGGCGAGGTCATCGCCTCCACCTTCGACCGCCCTGCGGACGAGCACACGGCCGTCGCCGAGCTCACCATCGAGCGGGCCAAGCGCCTGGTCGAGCTGGGCCGGGACGTCGTGATCATCCTGGACGGGATCACCCGCCTGGCCCGTGCGTACAACCTCGCCCAGCCGGCGACCGGCCGCATCATGTCGGGTGGCGTCGACTCCGGGGCGCTGTACCCGCCGAAGAAGTTCTTCGGCGCGGCGCGCAACATCGAGGAGGGTGGCTCGCTCACGATCCTCGCCACGGCGCTCGTGGAGACCGGTTCGAAGATGGACGAGGTGATCTTCGAGGAGTTCAAGGGCACCGGCAACATGGAGCTGCGCCTCGACCGGCGTCTCGCCGAGCGGCGGATCTACCCGGCGATCGACGTGAACGCCAGCTCCACCCGCCATGAGGAGCTCCTGTTCGACCGCTCCCAGCTCCAGCAGGTCTGGAAGCTGCGCCGGGTGCTCAACGCGCTCGCCAGCGAGGGCAACGCCGCCGCCGGCCTGGAACTGTTGCTGGACAAGATCCGCACCACCCGGTCGAACGACGAGTTCCTCGCCGAGATCGCGAAGGCGCCAGTCGCCACGGCCTGACCGGGCGGGCGCCCCGGGAATGCCCGCCGCGGCGGGCACGTTGTCCTGCCCGCGCACCGCGAGCGTGGGAAATGGCGCTCCCGCGGCGCCCCGGTACGATGGAGGTCCCATGAAGCAAGAACTCCACCCCAACTACGTCGTCGCCACGGTGAAGTGCTCCTGCGGGAACTCCTTCACGACGCGCTCGACGAAGAACGAGCTGCACGTCGAGCTCTGCAACGAGTGCCACCCCTTCTACACGGGCAAGCAGAAGCTCGTCGACACCGGAGGCCGGGTGGAGCGCTTCGAGCGCCGCTACGGCCGTCGCCCCGCCAAGCGCTGAAGGAGGCCGCTCGCCGGGCTGCCGCGCCGGCGCGCGCCGTGCCCTCCCGTGACCGCCGATCACGGCGGTCACGGTGCTCGCCGGTAGCCTGAGCTCGTGGAAGAGCCAGGACGGTACGCGCAGCTCGAGCGGGAGTACGAGGAGGTGCTGGCGCGCCTCGCCGACCCCGCGCTCGTGAGCGACCGGAAGGCCTTTCGGGACGCCTCCCGCCGGCACAAGGAGCTGGACGAGATCGTCCGGGCGATCCACGAGCTCCGCTCGGCGTCGGGTGACGTCGAGGCCGCCCGCGAGATGCTCCAGGACGCCCCCGCGGAGGAGCGCGAGCTCGGACGCTCCGAGCTGGCCGAGGCTGAGAAGCGCGTCGTCGCGGCGCAGACGGAGCTGCGCGAGCTGCTGCTGCCACGGGACCCGAACGACGGGCGCAACGTCATCATGTCGATCCGCGGCGCCGAGGGCGGGGAGGAGGCGAACCTGTTCGCCAAGGACCTCTACGACATGTACCTCCGCTACGCCGACCGGCGCCACTGGCGCGTCGAGGTGCTTGAGCTGCAGCCCTCCGATCTCGGGGGGATCGACGAGGCCACCTTCCTCGTCAAGGGCGACGACGCCTGGCGGCGGCTGAAGCACGAGGCGGGCCCGCACCGGGTCCAGCGGGTCCCCGTCACCGAGTCACAGGGCCGCGTCCACACCTCCTCGGCCGCAGTCACGGTCCTGCCCGAGGCCGACGAGGTGGAGGTGGAGATCGACCCGGCCGACCTGCGGATCGACGTCTACCGCTCGACGGGCCCGGGCGGCCAGTCCGTGAACACGACTGACTCGGCGGTGCGCATCACGCACCTTCCGACCGGTGTCGTCGTGGCGATGCAGGACGAGAAGAGCCAGATCCAGAACCGTGCCAAGGCCCTCCAGGTGCTGCGCGCCAGGCTGCTCAAGATGGAGCAGGACCGCCAGGCCTCGGAGCTGTCCCAGGCGCGCCGGGACCAGGTGGGCAGCGGCGGGCGCTCGGAGAAGATCCGGACGTACAACTTCAAGGAGAACCGGGTGACCGATCATCGCGTCGGCGTCACCCTCCACAAGCTCGATCGCGTCCTGCAGGGCGACCTCGACGAGCTGGTCGATGCCCTCGTCGCGGACGAGCGGGCGCGCCAGCTCGGCGACGACTCGTGACCTGGCGGGAGCTGCTGGCGGGCGCCGCCGCCTCCCTCGGCGACACGTGGGAGGCGAGGCGGCTCGCCGAGGAGGCCGCCGGGGCGTCCTTCTCGTCGTTGCTCGCCCGCCTCGATCAGACCCCTTCGCCCCGGGAGCGCCAGACGTTCGCGACCCTCCTCGAGCGCCGCCAGGGCGGTGAGCCGCTCCAGCACGTCCTCGGCCACTGGTCGTTCCGGACCCTCGAGCTGCTCGTCGACGGGCGTGCCCTGGTGCCGCGACCGGAGACCGAGGTCGTCGCCGGCCAGGCGCTCACCGAGCTCGAGCGCCTCTGGGCGCGCCGCCCCGAGGGCGCGGCGGCGCCGGCGGGCGCCGGCGCGGCGTCGCGGGTGGCGCGCCCGGGCGGCGGACTCCTCGCGCTCGACCTCGGTACGGGATCCGGGGCGATCGCGTGCGCCCTCGTCACCGAGTGCCCCGCCGTGACGGTGGTCGGCATCGACCGCTCGCCGGCCGCCCTCCAGCTCGCCGCGGCCAACCGCGCCCGGCTGCGCCCTGCCGACGCCGAGCGCCTGGTCCTGGCGGAGGGTGAGTGGTACGCGCCGCTCGACCCGGCGCTCGTCGGCGCGGTGGACCTCGTCGTCGCCAACCCCCCGTACCTGGCCGAGGCGGAGTGGGACGGGCTCGATCCGGTGGTGCGCGACTTCGACCCGAAAGGGGCCCTCGTGGCCGGGCCGACCGGCCTGGAGGCGCTCGAGTCGGTGCTCGCCGGCGCCCCCGCCGTGCTCGGCGCCGCCGGCTCGGCGGTCGTCGAGCTGGCGCCGCACCAAGCCGGCGCGGCGCTGCGCATGGCGGCGCGAGCCGGCGCCCAGGAGATGGAGGTGCTCACCGACCTCGCCGGCCGGGAACGGCTGCTCGTCGCTCGATGGTGAGCGGCGCCGGAGCGGTACCCGACGCTGAGGTCGAGCGCGCGGCTGCCGCCTTGGCGCGTGGCGAGGTGGTCGGCCTGCCCACCGACACCGTCTACGGGATCGCCGCGCTCGCCCGCCTGCCCGAGGCCTGCACGCGGCTGTGCGCGCTGAAGGAGCGGCCGGAGGAGGTGGCGCTCCCGGTGCTCGTCGCCGACCTCGACCAGGCCCTCGGGCTCATCGACCGCTCCGACGGCTCGGGGCGGGGGCTGGCGGCGCTGGCCCGGGCGTTCTGGCCGGGCCCGCTCACCGTCGTCGTCCGCCGTGCCCGCGCGGCGCCCCTCGGCCTCGGCGGGGATCCGTCGACCGTCGGTCTGCGCTGTCCGGACAACGAGCTGGTCCGGCGTCTGGCGCGCCAGCTCGGGCCGCTGGCGGTGACGAGCGCCAACCGCCACGGCGACGCGCCGTGCGTCACCGCGGCCGAGGTTCGAGCGCTCTTCGGTCGCGCCGTGGCGACGGTCGTGGACGGCGGACGCTGCGACAGTATGCCGTCCACCGTCGTCTCGCTGACGGGCCCGGAGCCGCGCTGCGTGCGCGAAGGCGCCCTCGCCTTCGGGCGCGTCGTCGCAGCCCTCAGCTGATTGTGAGGATCTGGAGCCGGTCGCGATCAGGCGCGCCGCGGCTCCCAGCGGAACCGGCGCAGCGCGACCACGGAGGCACCGACGCCCCAGATCGCCATGACGAGGAGGTCGTGCCACGCCCAGGGGGACGCCCCGGGCACCAGCTCGAAGGGCGCGAAGACCGCCAGGATGAGGTGGCGCACGGGGAAGTACGCCGAGATCTGCGCCAACGACGACCCGGGCTTCAGCGGGAACCACAGCCCCGAGAGGAACAGCAGGACGAAGTAGACGATGCTGATGATCGGGCCCGCCGCCTCCTGGTTCGGGATCACCGTCGAGATCGCGACCCCGAGCGCCGTGAAGCAGAGCACCCCGACGACGAGCGCGAGGACCAGCGCCGCGTAGTTGTGGGGGAGATGGACGTTGTAGGCGAAGCGGCCGATGACGAACAGCAGCACGACCTGGATCGCCGAGATGATCGCGGCGTTGACGAAGATGCCCGACAGAGGGTCCAGGTGGGCAGGGGGCTCAGTCGTAGCCGCTTCAGCAGCCCGGTCTCGCGGCGGATGACGAGCTGGATGCCGAGCATGTTGAAGCAGGCCGACATCACGCCGTAGGCGGCGAAGCCCGGCACGTAGTACTGGATCAGCCTGATGTCGCCGAGGTAGCTGACGCGTGACGTGCCACCCCCGCGGCGAGCAGCAGCAGGAAGACCACCGAGAAGCCGACGGTGAAGATGGCGCCGAAGGGGTTGCGCCAGAAGGCCAGCTGCTCGTAGTGGACCTGACGCCCGACGAGGTAGAGGTCGTGGGCCGAAGCGCGCTTCACCGTCGGGGTGACGGTCATCCCCGCAGCCCGGCGTCGGTGCTCGCGTGGGCGTCGTGGGTGCTGTGGGCGGTGTCCCCACGAGTCGGAGGTAGACGTCCTCGAGTGTGAGCCGTTCGACACTGAGCCCGTGGAGCGGGACGCGCCGCTCGAGCGACCAGCCAGTGAGCTCGTGGAGCACGGCCACCTCGTCGTCGGTCGAGATCTCGAGGTCGCCGCCGGTGCCGGCGCGTGTCGCCACCCGCAGCTCGGGACGGGGGGCGCCGTCCGGCAGGTGGAAACGGATGGTGGCCTCCCCGACGTCGGGCCGCCGAGCGAGCGCGGCGGCCCGATCGCGACGATCCGCCCGCGCGCGATCACCGCGGCCCGGTCGGCGAGCTCCTCCGCCTCGTCCAGGTAGTGCGTCGTCAAGATGACCGTCGTGCCCCCGCCGGTCAGCGCTCGCACGAGCTCCCACGCGCCGCGTCGCGCCGAGGGGTCGAAGCCCGTGGTCGGCTCGTCGAGGAACATGAGCTCCGGGTTGCCGACGATGCCGAGGCCGACGTCGAGCCGGCGCTGCTGGCCGCCCGAGAGCGTCTTCACGCGTGCATCCGACTTCTCGCGCAGGCCCACCAGTTCGATCACCTCGTCGACGCGTCGCGGCGAGGGGTAGAACCCGGCATTGCGCTCCAGCACCTCTCGGACCGAGAGCATCGGCTCGACGGCGAGCTCCTGGAGCACGATGCCGAGGCGCTCGCGGAAGTCGCGCCGGCGGTCCGCCGGGTCGAAGCCGAGCACGTCGACGCGGCCGGCGTCACGGGTCCGGAAGCCCTCGAGGATCTCGATCGCGGTCGTCTTGCCGGCCCCGTTCGGACCGAGCAGCGCGAAGACCTCGCCCCGCTCGACCTCGAAGCTCACGTCCGCCACGGCCTCGACCTGGCCGTACTGCTTGCGCAGCCCATCGACGGTGACGACGGCCATGCGGCCGCGCGTAACCCGGCGCGCCACCCTCGCCCGAGCGCCGGGCGCGCGCCCGTCGGGCCCCGCGGCCACCGGGAGCGCCCCGGCGGCCCGGGAGCCGATCGGTAGACTGCCCTGCCGTGAGGATCGCCGTCGCGTCGGACCACGCCGGCCTCGCGCTCAAGGATCTGCTCGCGAAGCACCTCGTCGAGCTCGGGCACGAGGTCGACGACCTCGGGACCCACGACGAGGCGTCGGTGGACTACCCGGACTACGGCGCGGCCGCCGGTCGCTCCGTGGCCTCGGGCAGGGCGGAGCTCGGGGTCTGCTGCTGCGGAACGGGCATCGGCATCGCCATCGCCGCCAACAAGGTGCGCGGCGTGCGCGCCGCGGTCGTGCACGATGTGAGCTCGGCGCGCCTCGCGCGCCAGCACAACGCCGCCAACGTCATCTGCTTCGGCGCGCGCCTCGTCGGGACCGTCGTGGCGACCGACGCGCTCGAGGCCTTTCTGGCCAGCGCCTTCGAAGGTGGCCGTCACGCCGGCCGCATCGCCAAGATCGACCGTCTGGAGGACGCCACGTGAGCCAGCCAACCGCGAGCGATCTGCTGGTGTCGGACCCGGAGGTCGGGGCGATCCTCGCCGAGGAGATCGAGCGGCAACGGACGACCGTCCAGCTCATCGCCTCGGAGAACTTCACCTCGCCCGCGGTGCTCGCGGCGACGGCCTCGGTCCTCACCAACAAGTACTCCGAGGGCTACCCGGGCCGGCGCTACTACGGCGGCAACACCTACGCCGACGAGGTCGAGGACCTCGCCCGCGAGCGCGCCAAATCGCTGTTCGGCGCCCCGCACGCCAACGTCCAGCCGCACTCGGGGGCATCGGCCAACCTCGCCGCCTACCTGGCGCTCGCCGAGAGCGGCGACACCATCCTCGCGATGCGCCTCGACCAGGGCGGCCACCTGACCCACGGCTCGCCGGTGAGCATCACCGGCAAGAACTACCGCTTCGTCGCCTACGGCGTCACCCCTGCGGCCGAGGACGGATCGGGCGAGCGGATCGACCTCGACCAGGTCCGCGACCTCGCCCTCCGAGAACGCCCGCGGATCATCGTCGCTGGCGCGACCGCCTACACGCGCGTCATCGACCCCCGCCCGTTCCGGGAGATCGCCGACGAGGTGGGCGCGCTGTTGATGTTCGACGCCGCGCACCCGGCGGGCCTGATCGCGGGGGGTGCGCACCCGAGCCCGGTCGGCCTCGCCGACGTCGTCACCTTCACGACGCACAAGACGCTGCGCGGCCCGCGCGGCGGGGCGATCGTCTGCCGGGAGGAGCTCGCCAAGGCGATCGACGGCGCGGTCTTCCCGGGCCTGCAGGGCGGCCCCTTGGAGCACGTCATCGCCGCGAAGGCCGTCGCCTTCGGCGAGGCGGCCCGCCCGGAGTTCCGCGCCTACGCAGCACAGGTCGTCCGCAACGCCGCGGCGCTCGCCGACTCGCTGGCGGCGGAGGGCTTCCGCCTCGTCGCCGGGGGCACGGAGAACCACACAGTGCTCGTCGACCTGCGCGCCTTCGACGCCGAGCTCACCGGCAAGGTCGCGCAGGAGGCGCTTGACCGCGCCGGGCTCACCTGCAATCGCAACCAGATCCCCGACGACCCGCGGCCGCCCTTCGTGACGAGCGGGCTCAGGCTCGGCACGGCGGCGGAGACGACCGCCGGGATGGGCGAAGGGGAGATGGCGGCGATCGGAGCGCTGATCGCGCGCGTCCTTCGCGTCCCGGAGGACGCCCGGGTGCTCGCCGAGGTGCGCGACGAGGTCCGCACGCTCTGCGCCAAGTTCGACCCCTACCCCGAGCCGCTGCCGGGAGCGCCCGGGGCCGCCGGCACCGCAGCGCGAGGGCGCGCCGGAGCCGGGTCCGACTAGGTGGGCACCTACGGCGACTACGCGGTCGTCTTCGGCGTCGCCGCTCTCGGCACTTACCTCCTCACCTTCCCCGTCCGCTACCTCGCGCGGCGTTTCGGCGCCGTCGCCGCGACCGGTGAGTACCACGTCCACTCCCGCCCGACGCCGACCGTCGGCGGGGCGTCGATGCTCATCGCATTTGCCGCCGCGATGCTCGTCGCGTCCCGCTTCGGTCCCCTGCAGGGGATCTTCCACGGCTCGTCCGAACCGCTCGGCGTGGTCCTCGGCGCGCTCGTCATCTACCTCGTGGGCTTCGTCGATGACGTGAAGGACATCTCGGCGCCGGCCAAGGTGGCCGGCCAGGTGCTGGCGGCGATGGTGCTGGTCTTCCTCGGCGTGACGATGTACTTCTTCAAGATCCCCTTCGTCGCCGGGGTCATCGTGCTCGCACCCTCGATCCTGCCGCTCGTCACCGCTGTGTGGGTCGTCGGCATCGCCAATGCCGTGAACCTGATCGACGGGCTGGACGGCCTCGCGGCGGGCACCGTGGCCATCGCGGCCGGCACCACCTGCATCTACGGCCTCCGGCTCATCGCGCTGGGCGACCTGCCCGCCGACAGCCTCGGCCCGCTCGTCGCGGCGATCACCTGCGGCGTCTGTATCGGGTTCCTGCCGCACAACTTCCACCCGGCCCGCATCTTCATGGGCGACGGCGGGGCACTCTTCCTCGGGCTGCTCATGGCGGCCTCGACGATGCTCATCGGGGGTCGGACCGAGACGCCGTCAGGCGCGGCCGACGTCTCGGGACTGACGTTCTTCCGCTTCGCTCCGCTGTTCATCCCGTTCTTCATCCTCGGGGTCCCGATCCTCGACACCGCGTTCGCCATCGTGCGCCGGACCGTGCGCCATGCCAGCTTCGCCGAGCGCGACCTCGGTCACCTGCACCACCGTCTGGTGCGCCTCGGCCACGGCCACCGCCGAGCGGTGCTGATCCTGTGGGCCTGGACGGCGCTGCTCTCGGCGTTCGTCCTGCTGCCGTCGTTCGATCCCCGCGCCAACGTCTACGTGCCGTTCGGCCTGGGGTTCCTCGTCGTCGGCCTCTACACGGTGTTCCGGCCGGCCGGCCGGCCCGGCGCGGTCGACCCGACGCTCACCCGCTCGTCGGGGCCGCTCCCCTCCCAGCCGGCAACGGCCGAGCGGGTCTCCGCCGACGGCCCGCGCGAGACGGCCGGCCAGGGCAAGCCCCCGATCAGCGTGGTGATGAGCGGCGCCGCGGGCGTGGCGGTGGCGGGCGAGCCCGATCTCGCCTCGCCGCGCAGGCCCCGGCGCCGCCCCCGCAAGCGCATCCGCCGGCTCGTGGCCCGCGGCGGCGCGCCAGCTGTCCAAGAGGATGCAGACAACGCCGGCCGGGCGCTGGTCCGCGGCCGTGTTGCCCGTCCCGACGACGGGGTGGGAGGATAGGCCGGAGGTGACGGATCGTCCGGGCCCGACGGCGTTCGAGCTGGTCGGGATGGGCGCGACGGCCGCCGGGTGCATCGCCGTCGGAGTGGGTGGCGGGTACTGGTTAGGATCTGCGACCGGCGCCGGATCGGCCGCCGAGCTGGCCGGACTGGCCGTTGGATTGGTCGCCGCGGTGGCGGCCACGTACTTCAAGATCAAGAGGTACCTCTAGGAGCCTGCAGCGTCGCCGGCCCGGGTGTGTGAACGTCCTGGGCGAGCCACGCCGATCGCCACCGAGACGACACGATGGACCGACTTGCTGCCCTGTTCGAGCAACTCCCGCTGCCCGCGATCGCGCGGATGCTGCGCCGCACCGCGTTCGCAGCGATCGGCGTCGGGGTGGTGGCGCTCGCCCTCGCAGCCGTTCTCGGCTACATCCTCGTCGGGCTCGGCGCCTGCATCGGCCTCGGTCTCGGCCTGGCGAACATCCGGCTCGTCTCGGCGTCGGTCGCCAAGGTGAACGCCTCTGGTGCCGAGCACCCGAAGCGTGTGCTGGCCTCGCGAACGCTCGTTCGCCTCGGCTTGACGACGGTCGTCGTCATCGGCCTACTGTTCGCCTCCGTGCAGCTCGGGTTCGGTACCGCCGGGGGGATCGCGGTGTTCTACCTCCTCCTCATCGTCAACCTCGTGCACGCCATCCTCCGCCAGGGCACCCCGGGAGTGACCGGGTGAGCGCAGGTCTCGGAGTGCTGGCGACGAGCCTTCCCACGATCGGCGGCCACATCACCCGGAAGTTCCTCGGGCTGACGGTCAACGTCGACGACCTCCTGGCGGTGCTCGTCGCCGCCGCGATCCTCCTCGGGCTTGGCTTCTACGTCCGTGCAAAGGTCACCTCGGGCGTGCCGAGCAGGATGCAGCTCGCCTTCGAGACGATCGTGGGCAGCGTCGAGAACCAGGTGAAGTCATCGATGGGCGACGAGGGGCGCCCGATCGTGCCGCTGGCGGTGACGCTCTTCCTCTTCATCCTGATCGCCAACTGGCTGGAGCTGATCCCGACCGGTCACGACCCGCAGTACCTGCCCGCGCCGACCGGCGACATCAACTTCACCGCGGCGATGGCCGTCTTCGTCATCGTCCTCGTCCACGCGACCTGGATCCGCAAGCAGGGCCTGAGGAAGTACCTGTCCCACTACTTCCGGCCGTTCAAGGCGTTGTTCCCGATCAACGCCATTGAGGAGCTGGTGAAGCCGGTCACCCTGGCGCTCCGGCTCTTCGGGAACATCTTCTCGGGCGGCCTGATGCTCGTCCTCATCGCCGACCTGCTCCCGGTGAAGTTCGTCGCACCGATCCCGATCCTCGACGTCATCTGGAAGCTGTTCGACGGCCTGTTCGTCGGGCCCGTCCAGGCGTTCATCTTCACGCTGCTCACGATCCTCTACTTCCAGTCGGCGATCGCCGGCAGCCACTGACCCCGCCCCCCGAGGACGCGGCGACGGACCCGGGCCCATCAGCCCCCTGACCACCTACCACAGGAGAACCGACATGGCAGCAGATACGACCCAGCAGGCGATCCAGCTCGCCGGCGCGATGGTCGGCGGCGGGCTCGCCCTCGGCGGTGGCGCCGTCGGCGCGGCCATCGGCGACGGCCTGGCGGGCAGCCAGACGATCGCCGGCGTCGCCCGCCAACCCGAGGCGCAGGGTCGCCTGTTCACGATCATGTTCATCATCGTCGGCCTGGTCGAGGCGATGTACTTCATCAACCTTGTGTTCATGGCCCTCTTCGTCTTCGTGCTCTACAAGAAGTAGCGAGGATCGATGCCGATCGTCAGCGCTGACGTCGCAGTCGTGCACGGTGCCCTCGCGGCGACGCCGAGCACGACGACCTCCACGACGACGGCTCCGATCTTCCTCCTCCCGAACGGGACCTTCATCGTCGAGCTGATCCTGTTCGTGATCGTGCTCGGCATCGTGGCCAGGTTCATCCTGCCGCCGATACAAAAGGCCATCGACGATCGCGAGCGGACCGTCCGCAGCGAGCTCCAGGCAGGGGAGGAGGGGCGCCAGGAGGCGGTCCGCCTTGCCACCGAGCGCGAGGAGGCGATCGGTCGCGCCCGGGCCGAGGCGCGCACGATCCTCGAGGAGGCGGGCCGCACGGTGGAGGAGCTGCGCCGCGACGCCCGTCAGCGTGCCCAGGTCGAGCACGACGCGCGCCTTACCGAGGCGGAGGGCGCGATCGATGCCGAGCGGGAGCGGGCGCGCGAGGCTGTCCTCGCCCGCGCCGGAGACCTGGTCGTCGCCGCGGCAGAACGGGTCGTCGGGACGGCGGTCGACCCGGCGAAGCACCGGAGCCTCATCGAGCAGGCGCTCGCCGAGGCCGAGTCGAAGAGCGCTCGCTAGATGACCACCCCGCACGTGCTGGCAGCGAGCGACAACTTCGGTGAGTCCTTCATCCTCGAATGGATCGCGCTCATCTTCGTGGCGGCGTTCATCTGGCGCTACATCGTGCCGTTCCTGAGCAAAATGATGGCCGCGAAGCGCGAGCAGATCCGGGCGTCGCTCGAGGCGGGCGAGGAGGCCGCGGCCGTCGCGGCACGTGCCGTCGCCGAGGCGCAGGGCGCGCTGGAGGCGGCGCGACGGGAGGCCGACGCGATCGTCGCCCAGGCGCACCGCAGCGCCGAGCAGCTCCTCGCAGACGGCCGCCGGCGCGCCGAGGAGGACTACCAGCGCATCCTGGCGCGGACCGAGTCCGAGGTCCGCATGGCGATGGCCCGGGTGCGCGGCGAGGTCGCGGCCGAGGTGAGCGCCGTGGTCATCGCCGCCGCCGAGCGGGTCGTCGAGGCCGAGCTGGACGTCTCGAGCCACCATCGCCTGATCGACGAGGCGATCGCCGCGGCCGAGACCGAGACGGCGCACTGACGTGCGCGAGTTCCTCCGCGGCTACGCCGCTGCGACCTTCGAGAGCGCCGCGGCCGCCGGCCGTCTCGGCGAGGTCGTGAGCGACGTGGCGACGTTCACGCGCGCGCTCGACAGTTCCGAGTCGCTCTACCGGGTCCTCACCGACGCCACCGTCCCCGTCAGCGCCCGGCGCGGCGTCGTCGTCGACCTGCTCGAGACCAAGGCGGCGCCCGAGGCGACGGCACTCGTCTCCTTCGCGGTGCGGGTCGAGAGGGCCGGCGAGCTGCCCCCGGCGCTCGCCGTCCTCGTCGAGCTGGCCGAGGACGAGCAACGGCGCGTCGAGCGCGGCGAGGTCGAGCCCGAGCCCCCTGCCGGCCGCTCCCTCGTGCGCGAGCGGATCCGCGGCTACGCCGAGCGGGTGCTGCAGGAGCTCAGCGGCCGCGACGAGGTCGACGAGGTGGAGGACGAGCTGTTCCGCTTCGCCCGCGTGCTCGACACGAACCCGCAGCTGCGCCGGGCGCTCAGCGAGCCCGGCAACCCGCTCGCGGCACGCGTCGGCGTGGTCGACTCGCTCCTCGGCGACCGGGTCCGGCCGGCGACGCTCCGCCTGACGCGCTACGTGCTGCGCGCCGGGCACGTCCGTGACCTCGTCGGGACCTTCGAGTGGCTGGTCGAGCTGGCGGCCGAGGAGCGGGGGCGGCGCGTCGCCGAGGTCCGTTCCGCGGTCGAGCTCGACGAGGCCGAGCGCGACCGCCTGGCGGCCGCGCTCACCCGCTTGGTCGAGCGCCCCGTCGAGGTGCGGGTCGTGATCGACCCCTCGGTCGTCGGCGGCATGCTGGTCTCGGTCGGGGACCTCGTGATCGACGGGACCGTCCGACTTCGCTTCGAGCGGCTGCGCGACGTGCTCGCCCAGCCGAGCTGATCAGAGAACAAGGGAGCATCCATGGCAGAGCTCACGATCAACGCCGCCGACATCGCCGCCGCGCTGGAGCACCACCTCTCGGAGCTGCAGACGGAGGTCGCCGCCGAGCAGGTCGGCCGGATCGCCGAGGTCGGCGACGGCATCGCCCACATCAGCGGACTGCCGGGCGCTTCCGTCAACGAGCTGCTCGAGTTCGAGAACGGCGTGCTCGGGCTCGCCCTCAACCTCACCGAGGACTCGATCGGCGCGGTCGTGCTCGGCGACGTGGAGGGGCTCGACGAGGGACAGACGGTCCGCTCCACCGGCCGGATCCTCTCGGTGCCCGTCGGCGACGGCCTGCTCGGCCGTGTCGTCAACCCGCTCGGGGTGCCCATCGACGGCAAGGGGCCGCTCGGGGACACCGAGATCCGGCGCCTCGAGATCCAGGCCCCGGGGATCGTGAAGCGCCAGCCGGTGCACGAGCCGCTGCAGACCGGCATCAAGGTGATCGACGCCATCACCCCGATCGGGCGGGGCCAGCGCGAGCTGATCATCGGCGACCGCAAGACCGGCAAGACGACGATCGCCATCGACACGATCATCAACCAGCGCGGCCAGGGCGTGAAGTGCATCTACGTGGCGATCGGCCAGAAGGGCTCGTCGATCGCCCAGATCGTCTCGACGCTCGCCCAGTACGACGCGCTCGACTACACGGTCATCGTCGCCGCCCCCGCCTCCGAGCCGGCGCCCTTCAAGTACCTCGCGCCGTACGCCGGCTGCGCGATGGGCCAGCACTGGATGGAGAACGGCGAGCATGCGCTCGTCGTCTACGACGACCTCTCCAAGCAGGCAGAGGCGTACCGCCAGCTCTCGCTGCTGCTGCGCCGCCCGCCGGGCCGCGAGGCCTACCCGGGCGACGTCTTCTACCTCCACAGCCGGCTCCTGGAGCGGGCCGCGAAGCTGAACGACGCCCTTGGTGGCGGCTCGCTCACGGCGCTCCCGATCATCGAGACCAAGGCGGGCGACATCTCCGCCTACATCCCGACGAACGTCATCTCGATCACCGACGGGCAGAT
>Ga0209415_10000369_pt1 | contig 81930 bp, 83 predicted proteins | sample PeaSoiSIISIP2007_FD_187696 | JGI IMG/M metagenome (GOLD analysis project Ga0209415, IMG submission 187696) | Peat soil microbial communities from Weissenstadt, Germany - SII-SIP-2007 (SPAdes) (version 2) | ecosystem: Environmental > Terrestrial > Soil > Wetlands > Peat | place: Germany... | reverse complement strand
CACATGAATGAACCTGACCAGATCAACAAAGTGCTGTCGAAATCTCTTGCGCAACGGGGGCCGTCCACACATGAATCTCAAGCGTTGCGTGGCGCCGCGATCTCGCTTGCCGGGCGAAGGTGAACCACGCGGAACGTATGAACGCGGCCATCCGCCTCACTGACCGAAACATAGTCGCCTTCGCGAAAGCTATGGTCGACGAGGCGTGGAATCGGCTCCGCTCCAACCTCGGCCGAATCGAAGGAGAACAGCCAAGGGCCGTTCCCGCGATGACGGAGCACGCCGATGCTGTCGCCCTCGCCCTCCCAAAAGCGATGCACGGTGCAAAGCTCCGGGGCATTCCGGTAGGCCCGTTGGTCCAGGCGCCCCGCCGCGTCGAGCGGCAGCACGAGTTCGTAGCCGTGACGATGGCTGCCGTCGGGAAATTCGGCGCTGCGCGCGAGCTCGAGACGTATGCGCATCAATGGCATCGGTCGCCCCCCGGTTGGCCTCAATGCGAGAGCAAGAGCGGCAGAAGGCTGACGCCGACGATTTCGTGCGTCGCGCCGCCGAAGAGCGTCTCACGCCAGGGTCGTTGACCAAAGGCGCCCATGACGAGCAGATCGGCGTCCGCGTCGCGCGCCGCCGATAGCAGCTGCTGGCCCGGCCCGAGGCCCGAGACGTTGAGAATATTGCTCAGCTTCGCCTTGATCCCATGCCAGGCGAGGTACTCGACCAGCGCCACGCCGCTCGCCGCGTGTTTTTCGCCGACGGTGACGACCGAAACCTTGCGCGCGGCTTCGAGGAGACGCAAAGAGCCGTTGACTGCCCGCACGGCTTCAGGCGAGCCATTCCAACCGACGGCAATGGTTTCGCCGATCACCGGCGACGGCTCTGCCGGCGCCAGCAACAGCGGCCGCCCGGAATAGAGCAAGGTCTGCTCGACGGCGTCCGAATGCGGCTCGTTGACGACCCGCTCGGAACGTCCGAGCACCACGAGATCGAAGAACCGGGCGCGGTTTGCCACCAGCGTCGGCCCATAGCCGGTCTCTTCCCGCCAAGCGGCAGAGGCGCCGGGGCGCGCCGCCGTCGCGACCGCGAGCTCATGACGGACAAGCGCTGCGTCGAACAGGCCCTTGGCCTTCACGGCATTGGCGGCGGCATCCTCGGTGATGCGGTCGATCAGTTCGCCGCTCATGGGCATCCCAAAGCCGTCGCCGGCGGCGATGAGGACATCGCGGATGTCGGTGCGGACGTGGAAGCCCTCGAGATAGGCGTCGAAGCGACGGGCCAGCCGACAGCCGAGTTCGACCGCTCCCTCTGTTGCGCTGCCGCCGCTGACGGCGACAAGTATCGTTCGAATGGCCATGGCGTTGCTCCGTCGGCGAGTTCAAATGCCTGCGACAGTCAAGCTGGCAGAAGCGGCGGCCGGCCGCCTTGAGCTATATCAAACGCCGCGGCGCAGCGCGCCGGCGGCTAGTCGGGCAGACCGTTGTCCGGCGCCAGTTCGAGCCACATGGCATTGAGTGCGGCGAAGGCGCTGGCGAAGCTCAAGCCGAGGATCCAGGAGAAGTACCACATCGTCCGATCCTTTCCTTAATAGGCCGTGTGCGAGTCCCGTTCGATCTGCTCGGCCGTCACCGGTCCGCGCAGCACGCGATACACCCAGGCGGTGTAGATCACCACGATCGGCAGGAAGATCACGGTGACCGCCGTCATGATCGCGAGCGTCGTCACGCTCGAAGATGCATCCCAGACGGTGAGGCTCGATTTCGGGTCGAGCGACGAGGGCAGAAGGAAGGGAAAAAGGCTGACCCCGGCCGTGGCGATGACACCGGCAATCGCGAGCGCGCTCGCGATGAAGGCGAGGCCGCGCCCCCGCCGCGCCCGCATCAGCGCCACCGCCACCAGCCCCGCGGCGATCCCGAGAATGGGCGCGAGCATTATCCAAGGATGAGAGCCGTAGTTGAGCATGAGGGCGCCGGCTTGCCGCGCCACCTCCTTGGTCAGGGGGTTGGACGGAGCATCGACGCCGCCAAATTGCGTGACCACATAGCCGTCGATCTTGGCCGCCCAGATGCCGCCGAGAATGAAGAGGACGACCATCACCAGCCCCGCGACGGAGCCCAACCGTTGCGCCCGGTCGCGGATCTGCCCTTCGGTCTTGCAAGCGAGATAGGCGCCGCCATGCATGGTGATCATCGCCACGCTCACCAGCCCGCACAGCAGCGCGAAGGGATTGAACAGCCCCAACAGCGTGCCGGCATAGGACAGGCGCAGCGTCTCGTCGAGCCGGAACGGCACGCCCTGCAGCACATTGCCGAAGGCGACGCCGAAGACCAGCGCCGGCACCAGCCCCCCAAGGAACAACGCGGTGTCCCAGATCCCCCGCCAGCGCGTGCCTTCGAGCTTGCTGCGGAACTTGAATCCCACCGGCCGCAGGATCAGCGCACAGAGCAGCAGGAGCATCGCCAAGTAGAAGCCGGAGAAGGCAACGGCATAGAGCGGCGGCCATGCGGCAAAGATCGCCCCGCCGCCAAGGATCAGCCACACCTGATTCCCCTCCCAGACCGGCCCCACCGTGTTGATCACGATCCGGCGCTCCATATCGCTGCGGCCGACCAGCGGCAGCAATATGGCCGCGCCCATATCGAAGCCGTCCATCACGGCGATGCCGACGAGGAGGATGCCGAGTACGGCCCACCACAGCAGCCGGAGGATTTCATAGTCGATCATGGCCGAGCCTCCCTATTCCGCCGGACGGGGCGAAAGCGCCGGCACCGGCTGATCCTCGGGACCGCGGCGGATCGTGCGCACCATCAGGTAGATCTCGACGACCGCGAGCGCCGAATAGAACACGACAAAGGCCGCGAGCGACGTCCAAACGTCGGCAGCGGAGACGCTCGAGGCCGAGAGGAAGGTCGGCAGCACGCCGTCGATCGTCCAGGGCTGCCGTCCGCCCTCGGCGACATACCATCCGACCTCGGCGGCGAGCCAAGGCAGGGGCAGACTCCACAAGCAGACCCACAGCAGCCACCGCCAGCGTTCGAGCCGGCGGCTCGAGGCGAGGTAGAACATCGCCGCAAACAGGGCGATGAAATAAAAGCCGAGCGCCACCATGAATCGGAAGCTCCAAAACAACGGCAAGACCGCCGGCACCGTGTCCCAGGCGGCGGCCTCGATCTGCGCCGGAGTGGCATCGGTGACGGTGGGCATGTAGCGCTTGAGGAGGAGCGCATAGCCGAGATCGCCGACATGAGCGTCGAAGGTCGCCGTCAGCACGGGATCGCCGCGGCGCGTCCGCAATTCTTCCATCGCGCGATAGGCAACGAGCCCGCTCGCTATCCGCTTGCGCGCATCCCCTACCAATTCCTCGATGCCGGCCACCGGCTTATCAATCGATCGCGTCGCGACGAGGCCGAGCACCCACGGGATCTTGATCGCATATTTCGTCTCGCGCGCCTCGGTATCGGGAAGGCCGACGAGAGTGAACGGGGCGGGCGCCGGCTCGGTTTGCCACATCGCCTCGATCGCCGCGATCTTCATTTTCTGGTTGGCGCTGGCTGTATAGCCGCTCTCGTCACCCAGGACGACGACGGACAGCGCCGATGCCAGGCCGAAACTCGCGGCGACCGTCATGGAGCGCAACGCCAAGGGGCGGTTTCGCCCGCGCAGCAGGTAGTAAGCGCTGACCGACAGCACGAACATGGCGCCGGTGACATAACCGGCGGAGACGGTATGGACGAACTTGTCCTGCGCCACCGGGTTGAACAGCACGGCAGCGAAGTCGCTCACCTCCATGCGCATGGTGTCGAGGTTGAAGCGCGCGCCCACCGGATACTGCATCCAGCCGTTCGCGATCAGAATCCACAGCGCCGAGAGGTTGGTGCCGAGCGCCATGAAGGCGGTCACGGCCAAATGCTGCACGCGCGTGAGCCGCTCCCAGCCGAAGAAGAACAATCCGACGAACGTGGCCTCGAGAAAGAAGGCCATCAGGCCTTCGATGGCGAGCGGCGCGCCGAATATGTCGCCGACGTAGTGGGAGTAATAAGCCCAATTGGTGCCGAACTGGAATTCCATGGTGATTCCGGTGGCGACGCCCATGGCGAAGTTGATGCCGAAGAGCAGGCCCCAGAACTTGACCATGTCGCGCCAGATCGTCCGGCCGGTGGTGACGTAGATGCTCTCCATGATCGCGAGGATGACCGACAGGCCGAGCGTCAAGGGTACGAATAGGAAATGGTACATCGCGGTGAGGCCGAACTGCAGACGAGACAATGCGACGACGTCCATGGCGGTCACCTCGTCCTGTCGTGAAGGAAAGTTGCGTCGGCGATACGCCCGGCCGGATCGAGCGGCGCGCGGTGCGACGGACCGAAGAACAGGGCGTAGATCAGCGCCAACGCCAGGAGCTTCAGCGCCACAACCGCGAGAAGCTCGCGCCCGATCCTGGACCCCGATACCGGCGCGGGATGCGAGGGCGGCCGGACGGCATCCCGATCGCAATCGTTCCGGCGCGGCGCGAGCGATTCATTCATCGCGTTTACCGGTCTTTGCGATCGGAGGAGCGCCATCGTTCGCGCGAATAGCTGAAAATCTCGTTGAAACCGAAGAGCAAGAGCAGGATGCCGCAGACGATCTCGAGCGCAACCAGGATGCGGATGAAATCGTTTGCCGGCGCGATGTCGCCGTAACCGACCGTGCTCAAGGTCGTCAGCGAGAAGTACAAACTCTCGGGAAAGGTGATCTGGCGCACGACGCCATCGATGCGAAACAAGCGGCGCTCGGAAAAATTGTCCAGCACCGAATAGAGCGAGGCGAAGACGATGACGAGGAAGGAATAGAAAGTGAGAAAGGCGAAGGCCGGCGCCGTCAGCCGCGCCGCGCGGCGGAAGAACTCCTCGAACAGGACGGCGGTATCGAGCAGGAAGACCGCGACATCGCGGCTGACGAAGAGAACGACGGCAGAGATCGCCGCCATCGCCAGGATGAAGATCAGGTCGAGCCATCCCGCGCTCGCCCCGACCGCCGGAACCCAGAAAGTGACGGCGCCGACCGCCAGGACGGGCACGAGCCAGGTGACGATCCGGCCGATATTGCCCGGCGGCTGTCGCCGCTGCCTGAGCACGAGGGCCTGGATCGCGCTTCGCCGCCACAGCGACCCGCCCAGAAAGGACAACAGCGGAAGGTTGAAGCCGAGCCATAAGACGGGAGCATCGACGCGCGCAAAATTGCTCTCGACGAAGAACACGAAGATGCAGGCGTAAACGCCGGTCAGATTGGCCAGGGCAATGGCAAAAAACTGGCTTGAGCGAAACAGAAAGTGGAACGCCGTCACCACCGCGAGAACCGAAAGGATCAGCATCAGCGCGAGATCCCGGCGCACGGTGCCGATCGAGAGCGCGATCAATCCGAGAAGCGCGCCGGTGAAGACGAGGACCGGGATGAGCTTTCGCCCGTGCGCGCGGGGATCGACAGTGCCCGGCCGATCTCGCGCTATCGTCATGGCAATTGGGCCCGGCCCTGCTCGAACAGGCGAGAAAGAAGACAAAAGGGCCGGCTATTGCGGTTCCAAGTCACGGGCTATTATGCTACGAGCAGTCGGCGGGGTCCCATTGATTCAGATCATTGGCGAGCGGTCAAGGGGCCTTGCCGCCCCGGGGAACGCGGCAGGAACGGCCCGATTGATCCGAACCGACATGAGCGTGCCGGCGCAACGAGATTCCGCGGGGAGATTCTGCGGGCCGGTCGATGCATCCGCATTCGATCTCGGCCCGGAAACACAGCAGGCCAGCGATGGACAAGCGCGCCCAGTTCCATATTTGGTACGTCATCGCCGCCATTTTCGGCGTCATCCTGCTCCAGCAGCTGTGGACGCAGAGTCGGCAGATCGCGGTCATTCCCTACAGCCAGTTCCTCGACGACCTCAAATCCGGCAACGTCGATGAGGTGAGCGTCTCCGGCGATTACATCGAGGGCACCCTCAAGAAGCCCGCGGAGAGCGGTCAAAGCCAGTTCGTGACGACGCGGGTTTCGCCGGACATCGCCAAGGACCTGCAACAATACGGCGTCCGCTTTTCGGGGGCGGTGGCAAACAATTTCCTCAGCACGCTGCTCTCTTGGGTCGTGCCGATGGTGGTGTTCTTCGCGCTCTGGATGTTCCTCTTCCGCAGCATCGCCAATCGCCAAGGTTTGGGCGGCGGCTTCATGACCGTCGGACGCAGCAAGGCCAAGGTCTATGTCGAGACCGACACCAAGGTTACCTTCGACGATGTCGCCGGCGTCGACGAGGCGAAAGACGAACTCAAGGAGATCGTCAACTTCCTGAAGAACCCGGCCGAGTACGGGCGCCTCGGCGCGCGCATGCCGAAGGGCGTGCTTCTGGTCGGCCCTCCCGGCACCGGCAAGACCCTCCTGGCCCGCGCCGTCGCGGGCGAAGCGGGCGTGCCGTTTTTCTCGATCAGCGGCTCGGAATTCGTCGAGATGTTCGTCGGCGTCGGCGCGGCGCGCGTCCGCGATCTCTTCGAGCAGGCGCGGCAGAAGGCGCCCGCCATCATCTTCATCGACGAGCTCGACGCGCTCGGCCGGGCGCGCGGCGGCTACCCCTTTGGCGCACACGACGAGAAGGAGCAAACGCTGAACCAGCTGCTCTCGGAACTCGACGGCTTCGATCCCCGCACCGGCCTCGTCCTGCTCGCTGCCACCAACCGGCCGGAGATTCTCGACCCCGCGCTGCTGCGGGCCGGGCGCTTCGATCGTCAGGTGTTGGTCGATCGGCCGGACAAGCAGGGCCGCATCGAGATCCTTCAGGTGCATTTGCGGGGCCACAAGCTTGCACCCGATGTCAATCCCGAGCAGATCGCGTCGTTGACGCCGGGCTTCACCGGCGCCGATCTCGCCAATCTCGTCAATGAGGCGGCCCTGGTCGCGACCCGCCGCAATGCCGAGCTCATCACCATGGCCGACTTCACCAACGCCGTCGAGCGCATCGTCGCCGGCCTCGAGAAGAAGCGGCGGGTGCTCAACCCGAAGGAGCGTCGGGTCGTCGCCCATCACGAGATGGGACATGCACTGGTCGCCATGTCGCTGCCCGGCGTCGATGTCGTGCACAAGGTGTCGATCATCCCCCGCGGCATCGGCGCGCTCGGCTATACCATCCAGCGCCCGACCGAGGACCGCTTCATCATGACGCGCGAGGAACTCGAGGACCGCATGGCGGTGCTCATGGGCGGGCGCGCCGCCGAGCACATCATCTTCGGCCATCTCTCGACCGGCGCGGCGGACGATCTTGCCAAGGTGACGGACATCGCCCGCGACATGGTCATGCGCTTCGGCATGGAGGAGAAGCTCGGACCGGTGTCCTACGAGCGCGACCGCGCGACCTTCCTGCAAGGACCGGGCAGCGAGCCTTCATGGTTCGAGCGCCGCTACAGCGACGAGACGGCGTATGCGATCGACGAGGCCGTGCAGCGCATCGTCGAGCGCGCCTTTGCCCGCACCGTCGCCATTCTCGAGGCGCGGCGCCCGGTGCTGGAGCGCGGCGCCGCGTTGTTGCTGGAGAAGGAGACTCTGGACGAGACCAAGCTGGCGGAGCTGCGGCGCGAGATCGAGCCGGAGAAACCCGCCGTCGCCGCGGAATAGCGGCGGGGCGGCCACCGGCAATGCGGCACGGCCAGGCGAAGTCGCCGATGAGCGCGGCAGCGGCGCGGTCGGACGGGCTGCGGCGCTGGGCGAGCTACGCGAGCCTCGCCCTGGCGCTTGTCATGCTCTTCGTCAAAGGGGCCGCCTGGCTGCTCACGGGCTCGGTGGCGCTGCTGGCCTCGGCGGTCGACGCCGCCGTCGACCTCGCGGCCTCCGCAGCCACCGTCATCGCGGTCCATTACGCCCGGCGCCCCGCGGATCGCGAGCACCGCTACGGGCACGGCAAGGCCGAAGCGGTGTCGGCCTTGCTCCAAGCGGTCTTCCTCGCCGGCGCCGCCGTGACGCTGCTCGGCGAGGCGGTGCAGCGCTTTCTCGTGCCGCATCCCGTGGCCGCGCTCGATGCCGGGCTCGCGGTTATTGCCGTGAGCCTCTGTGCAACCCTTGCGCTCGTCGCCTTCCAAACCTACGTCGTCAAGCGAACGGACTCGCAGGCGATCGGCGCCGATTTCATCCACTACAGCACGGATGTCCTCATCAATGTCATGGCGCTTGCCGCGCTTGGCCTGATCCGGCTAACGGGCTGGCAACAGTTCGATCCGATCTTCGCCATCGCCATGGCGTGCTATCTGCTGTTCAGCGGCTGGCGCATCGCGCGGACGGCCTTCGCCGTCGTGCTCGACCGCGAATTGCCCGAACCGGAGCGCCGGCGCATCGAGCGGACGATCCTCGCCGAGCCCCTGGTCAAGGGTCTGCACGATCTGCGGACCCGCAGCGCCGGCGATCGGATCTTCGTCGAATTTCACCTCGAACTCGACCACGGACTGACGGTTGCGCAAGGTCACACCGTCGCCGATCGGGTCGAGCGGGCCGTCCGCGGACTCTTCCCCTCCGCCGAGGTTCTGGCGCATCAGGAGCCGGCCGGGATCGTCGACGAGCGCATCGATCAACGCATCGCGCCGGAATCTAGGCGGGACGGATCCTAACCGTCGCCGTCCGGCTCGGCCATTGGCGGCGCATTGCCTTTCCGCGACTCGCGCGCCGCCGCGGCGGCCAGCCGAGCAAAATGCGCCGCCCGCGCGGCATAGCATTCCCGCAGCGCCGAATGCGTCGCGCCGGCCGCCACCTCCGACCATTTCTCGGCCATCTTCCGCAAGATCGTGACCCGTTCCACGGGTTTACCCCGCTCGCTGTAGCCGGCGATGCCGCCGCCTCCCGACGATCTAATCGAGGGATTTGCGGAACCGCAAGATACTTACCGTCAGCAGAATGACGGCGATCGCCGCGAGCGCCGCCATGTCCGGCCACAGCGCGGAAATCCCGACGCCCTTGAGGAAGGTCGCGCGAATGATCACGAGATAGTAGCGCAGCGGATTGACGTAGGTGAACCATTGCAGCGCTTCCGGCATGCTGGCAATCGGGAAGCTGAAGCCGGACAGGATGAAGAGCGGGTTCAAGACGAAGAAGTTGGTCGCGAATGCCTGCTGCTGCGTCACGCACAGAGTCGAGATCAGGAGACCCAATGCCAGCGTGCTCAGGAGAAAGAGCGAGGTGCCGAGCAGCAGGAGAAAAGGGTTTCCAACCAGCGGAATGCCGAACCACAGCACGCCGACGCCGGCGACGAGCGCGACCTCGCCAAGCCCGATTAGAAAGTAAGGCACCGTCTTTCCCAGAATGAACTCGATCGGCCGGATTGGCGTCACCATGATCTGCTCGAGAGTCCCGACTTCGCGCTCGCGCACCACGGCGAAGGAGGTGAGATTGACGATGAGCATGAGCATCAAGGTGCCGATGATGCCCGGCACGAAGAACCAGCGGCTGTTGAAGTCCGGGTTGTACCACGGGCGCTCCTCGAGCGTGACCTGCACCATGCGCGCCGATTCGGGACGGGTGCGGCGCACCAAATCGGCGGCGTAATCCTGCGAGAAGGTCGCGGCGATCTCGCCGACATAGCCCAGCGCGATGAGAGCCGAATTGCTATTCGTGCCATCGACAAGGACCTGCACGGGCGCCGTCGCGCCCTTGCGCAGGAGGTTGGCAAAACCCGGATGGATCACGATGCCGATGGCCGCTGCGCTGCGGTCGATCGCCCGGTCGATGTCGCGCTGGCTTCCCGCGACCTCGACCAATTCGAAGCGGTTGCTGAAGGTGAAGCGCGAGACAAGCTCGCGGCTCTCCTGCGTGTGATCGAGATCGAGCACGATCGTCGAGACCCCGAATACCTCGAAGGTCGCGGCATAGCCGAAGACCAGCAGTTGAATGATGGGGGGCACGATCAGCCGGAACCGTCCCCATTTGTCGCGATAGAGTTCGATCGCCTCTTTGATCAGAACCTGGAGGATTCGGCCGAACATCTGGCGCTAGTCCAGACTCTTATGGAAGGCGCGTGCCGCCAACGCGGCGACAGCCACGGAATAGATCGCCATCGCCAGCACGGGCATCGCGAGCGCACCGAGCCCGAGGCCCTTGAGAAAGACCGATTTGAGGATCGTCACGTAATAGCGCGAGTAGACGAAATAGGTCATGACTTGGATGATTCCGGGCATCTGGTCGATCGGAAAGGCAAAGCCCGACAGCAGCGTCGTCGGCAGCATGGTGACCAGGAGCGCGATCTGGCTTGCCCCGAGCTGGTTGCGGATCGTGACCGAAATCAAGTAGCCGATCCCGAGCACCACGACCGAAAACATCGCCGTGGTCAGGAACAGCGTCAGCAGGTCGCCGCGGAACGGCACGGCAAACCAGAACACCGCGAAGACGAGGCAGAGCGTGGCATCGATGAAGCTGATGGCGAAATAAGGGATGAGCTTGCCGAGCATGACTTCGAGCGGCGTCACCGGCGTCGACACCAAAAGCTCCATCGTGCCGCGCTCCCACTCGCGCGAGACCGTCAGCGAGGTCAGCTGCGCGCCGACCAGCGCCATCACCATCGCGACCACGCCGGGGATGATGAAGTTCCGGCTTTCGAGATCTTCGTTGAACCACACGCGCGGCTCGACCGAGAGCGGCTGGATCATCGCGGCCGCCTGAACCTGCGGCCCCGTCGCGTCCAGCTGGACCTCGGCCGCGAAGCCGGCGACCACGGCCTGCGCATAGCCGAGCGCGACTTGCGCCGTGTTGTCGTCCGTCGCATCGACAATCGCCTGAACTTTGCCGCTTCCGAGAACGCTCACCTGCTCGGTGAAATCCGGCGGAACGACGACCGCGAGCCGGCAGTTGCCGGCATCGACCGCCCTGGTCAACTCCGGATAATTGCCGACGACCCTGACGATGTCGAAATACTGCGACGCTTGAAAATGCTTGAGCAGCGCCTGGCTCTGCTGGCTGTTCTCGCGGTCGTAGGTGCAGACCGGAATATGCTTGATGTCGAGGCTGAAGCCATAGCCGAGCAGCAGCATCTGCATCGCCGGCATGAGCAGCGCGATCATCAGGCTGCGGGGGTCGCGCCAGACCTGCAGCGTCTCCTTGACCGCCATCGCCTTGAGCCGCCCGATCCTCATGCGGCGCGCGCTCCCGCGGCCGCATCGCTCGCGACCAGGCGGACGAAGACATCCTCGAGCGTGGGCTCGATCGCCTCGATCCGCGTGGCGGCGAGTCCTTGATCGGCGAGGCGGAGCCGCAGCGCCTCTTGCGCCTCGGAGCCATTGTCGACCACGACGTGAAGGCTGTTGCCGAAGACGGCGACATCGCGAACCCCCGGCGCGCCTTCGAGAACGCCGATGCTCGCTCCCAGGGGCAAGCATTCGATGAGCAGCAGATCGCCGCCCAGCCCATGCTGCTTGAGCTCGACGGGGCTGCCGACCGCGACCAAGCGGCCCTGGTTGATGAGCGCGACGCGATTGCAGAATTCCGCCTCGTCCATGTAATGCGTCGAGACCAGGACGGTGACGCCGTCTTCCGAGAGGTGATGGATCAGGTCCCAAAAGCGCCGCCGCGATTCCGGATCGACGCCCGAGGTCGGCTCGTCGAGAAAAAGGATCGGCGGCGTGTGCAGGATGGCGCAGCCAAGCGCCAGGCGCTGCTTCCAGCCGCCGGCAAGGGTCGAGACCAACGCGTCCTCGCGGCCGGTCAGTCCGGCCATGTCGATGGCGAAGCGCATGCGCTCGGCGAGCCGCGCCTTCGGCACCCGGTAGATGCCGCCGAAGAAACGCAGGTTCTCGCCGACGGTGAGGTCGTTGTAGAGCGAGAATTTCTGCGACATGTAGCCGATGTGCTGACGCACTTGCTCGGGCTCGCGCGCGACGTCGTAGCCGGCGACCAGCGCGCGTCCCGCGGTCGGACGCAACAGCCCGCAGAGCATGCGGATGGTCGTCGATTTGCCGGCGCCGTTGGGACCGATGAACCCGACGATCTCGCCGGCGGCGATGCGAAAGCTCACGCGATCGACGGCGGTGAAAGTGCCGAAGCGCTTGACCAGCTCGTCCGCGACGATGCTCGGCGGAGCGGCGGTCATGCGCCTCCTCCTTTGCTTCCCAAGAGGGCGACGAACATGTCCTCGACGCTCGGATTGGCGCGCCGGACGGCGTCGACTGGAATTCCCGCCGCCGCGAGCGCCGCCTGCAGCTCGGGAATGCGGCGCTCGGGCTCGTCCACCACGGCATGGACGCCGTCGCCGACGATGAGGACGCTCGAGACGCCGGGCAGGCCGGTCACCGCGTTGCGGGCGTCGCGGCCGGCCGCAGTCAGGATCGAGACCAGAGCGCCGGGCATGCGCTCCTTGAGCCGCTGCGGCGTGTCGCAGTAGCGCAGCCGGCCGTCATGGAGCAAGGCGAGCCGCGTGCAGCGTTCGGCCTCGTCGAGATAGGCCGTCGAAATCAGAATGGTCACGCCGCTTTCGCGCAGGGAATAGAGAATACGCCAGAAATCCCGGCGCGACACCGGGTCGACGCCGGTCGTCGGCTCATCCAGCAGCAGCACCCGCGGCGTATGGATAAGCGAGCAGATGAGCCCGAGCTTCTGCTTCATCCCGCCCGAAAGCTGGCCCGCGAGCCGGCGGCGGAACTCGCCCATGTTGGAGGCAGCGAGCAGCGGCGCCGTCCGCTCCTCGCGCAACCGGCGCGGGATCTCGAAGATGTCGGCGTAGAAGCGGATGTTCTCCTCGACGGTGAGATCCTCGTAGAGGCCGAAGCGCTGCGGCATGTAACTGATATGGCGCTTGGCGCGTTCGGGATCGGCGATGACGTCGACGCCGTCGATGACGATGGCTCCGCTGTCGGGCCGCATCACGCCGGCAAACATGCGCATCGCCGTCGTCTTGCCGGCGCCGTCGGGCCCGACGAGACCGAAAATCTCCCCGCGCTCGACCGCGAAGCTCAGCGCCTCGACCGCGGTGACGGCGCCGAAACGCTTGGTCAATTCCGTGACGCTGATGGCGATGTCCGCGGCGCCGCTCATGAGGTCCCCGGCGGCAAGCGAGGGATCTGGGCGTCCGCGGGCATTCCCGGAACGAGCTCGTGCGTCGGATTGGCGATGTCGATGCGGATGCGATAGACGAGCGTGACCCGCTCGGCATGCGTTTCGACGCTCTTCGGCGTGAACTCGGCGCTTTCCGAAATGAAGGAGATGCGGCCCTGGTATGGCTTTCCTGGATAGGTGTCGGTCGTCACCGTCACGGCCTGGCCCAAGCGCACCTTGCCGATGTCGGGCTCGTTGATGTAGGCCCGGAGCCAAATGTGGTCGAGATCGGCAAGAGTCACGATCGGCGTGCCGGGCATGGCGATTTCGCCGAGCTCGGCCTGGCGGACGAGGATCACCCCGTCGAACGGCGCGCGAAGGACCGTGTAGTCGAAGACGATCTGCGCCAGCTTCAGCGCTTCCTTCGCGCTTTCGATGTTGGCCTGAGCCAGATCGATATTCCGCTCGGCGGCGACCGCAAGCGCTTGATCGCGCTCAAGTGCCGCGCTCGACTGCTTCAGCGCCGCGCTGGCTTGGTCGCGCGCCTCGGTGGAGGCAACTCGCTGCACCCAGAGCGTCTGCTGCCGGTTGAACTCGACTTGCTTCAGCGCTACATCGGCTTCATCGCTCAGCAGCGTTTTCTGGGCGGCGACAAGGTTCTGCTCCGCGGTGGCGAGCTGACGCTGCTGCACTTCGACCGCCGCCTGCGCGATGGCGACCTGCTGGCGGTAGTCGGAATCATCGACCCGCGCGATGAGGGTTCCCGCCTTGATCGATTGGCCCTCGTCAAAGGGCAGCTCGACGACGCGCGACTGCACGGTCTTGAAGCCGAGGACGCTCTCATGCGCCTCGATGTTGCCGGAGACGGTGATCATCCCCGCCGCGGGCTCCCGTCCCAGCCAGCGGCTCAACCCCTCATTCCATTGGAAGGCCGCCAGTCCGAGGATCGCGGCCGCTGCGGCAATCGCCGCGAATGCAATCTTGGCTCTCATGCTTCTAAACACTCCGCGAGACCGGCGGGATGGTCGCAAGCGATCCGGGGCCCAGCCTTGATTCAGGTCAACCGGGGCGCGATCCTGCGCAAGCACCCCGGCGACCCGCACTGTGTCGTTTGCTGAGGTAGTTTTCCGAATTTCGCCCGTCCCTTTCGCGTGGTAAACCTTCCGCCATGCGACAGAGCCGAGGGAGACGCTGCAAATGGGGACGCTCGAGGGTTCCGCGCAGATAAAGACCATCCTCGTCCCGGCCCTCGGGACGGACGGCGATGAGGCGGTTTTCGAGACCGCCTTTGCCGCGGCCCTGCCGTCGCGCGCCCACCTCGATTTCCTTCATGTCCGCATCGGACCGGGAGAGGCAGCGCGCTATCTGCCGCATGCCGACCTCGCCGAGGGCGCTGGTCTGCGCGTCACGATAGACCGGCTGCGCAAGGAAGCCGAGACCCGGGCCGCCGAAGCAAGGCGCCGCTTCGATGAATTTCGCGGCCGTCGCAGCATAGCGACGGATGGCACGCCCGGGCAGACCGACGGCGTTTCGGTCAGTTGGCGCGAGGAAATCGGCGAGGCGCTGCCCTACTTCGTCCATCAGGCGCGGCGCCATGATCTCGTCGTCATCGGACGATATTCGAGCCGCATTGGGATTCCCGCGGATTTTGCCGAGCGGCTCCTGCTCGGCGGCGGGCGGCCGCTGCTGATCGCGCCGTCGCGCGCCCCCGCTGCGCTCACCGGCCCTGCCGTCATCTGCTGGAAAGAGTCGCCCGAGGCGGCGCGAGCCATCACCGCCGCCATGCCCCTGCTGACCCAGACGCAGAGTGTCGTGATCGTCGCGGTGGACGAGGACGAGAGCGCAAGCCGAGCGGAGCTGGCCGATCTCGTTGACCAGCTGCGCTGGCACCGCATCGATGCGCGGGCCGAAATCATCGCGACCAATTGGCGCTCGATCCCCGAGGTGCTGCGGTCGGTGGCGGAGCAATGCGGCGCCGATCTGTTGGTCGCCGGCGGTTATGGGCACAGCCGGGTCCGTGAACTGGTCTTCGGCGGCGTCACGCGGTCGCTGCTCGCCGACGCCAAGATCCCCGTGCTCCTGTTCCATTGAGCGAGCCGGACCTCGCACCTGGCCTCGAGCGGCTCTATGCTTGCTCCGGGGCCGAAGCAAGTCAGGACGAGACCTGAGCGGACGACTGAGCCTCCGGCACCAGCACGGCGGCGCCTTCGATCCGACCCTCGCGCAGGCGGCGCAAGGCCTCGTTGGCCTCGACCAGCGGAAACGGAACGGTCGTGGTGCGCACCGGCACTTGTGGCGCAAGGGCGAGGAACTCCTCGCCATCGCGCCGAGTGAGATTGGCGACCGAGCGCAGCTGGCGCTCCTCCCACAGGATGCGATAGGGAAAGCTCGGGATGTCGCTCATGTGAATTCCCGCGCAAACCACGGTTCCGCCCTTTTCCGTCGCCGCCAGCGCCGCCGGCACTAGCGCGCCGACCGGCGCGAAGATGAGCGCGGCGTCGAGCGACTCGGGCGGCAGGGCATCCGAGCCGCCGGCCCAGACCGCTCCCAAGCTGCGCGCGAAATCCTGGCCGGCAACGTCGCCAGGCTTGGTGAAGGCGAAGACTCGCTGCCCGCGATGGCGCGCCACTTGCGCCGCGATGTGGGCGGCGGCGCCGAACCCATAAAGCCCGAGACGCTCGGCATCGCCGGCGAGACGCAAGGCGCGGTAGCCGATGAGTCCGGCGCAGAGCAGCGGCGCCGCCTCGACATCGCCATAACCGGGAGGGATGGGAAAGCAGAATTGCTCGTCGGCGACCGCGTATTCCGCATAGCCGCCGTCGATCTGATAACCGGTGAAGCGCGCTCGCGGACACAGATTCTCGCGGCCCCCGCGGCAAAATTCGCATTCGCCGCAGGTCCAGCCGAGCCAGGGCACGCCGACGCGATCGCCGATGCGGAGGGTGGCGACGCCGGCGCCAAGGGCAGCGACCCTGCCCACGATCTCGTGGCCGGGCACGAGCGGCAGCTTGGGGTTCGCGAGCTCGCCATCGACGATATGCAGATCGGTGCGGCACACCCCGCAAGCCCGGACACGGATCAACGCCTGATGCGGTCCGGGCTGCGGCTGCGAGCGCTCTTCGAGCCGCAGAGGCGTCCGCGCCGCATGGAACATCATCGCTTGCATCGGAGCCTCTTCGCCAACCCCGGTCTCTAATCGCTCGGAACCCAATCCTTGCCGAGCTTATGGTAATGACGCTTCACCGCCGCCCAGGCAATCCGGCGCGCAACATCGTCGCGCCCGCCATACCTGTCCCAGGCGCTGTTGAAGGCGGCGCGGAAGATGTCCTGCGCGTGCTCCGGCAGGTGCGCCCGCACCGACATCGGCAGATCCTCGTTGCTGAGATATGGCATGCCCGGCTCCGAATCAGGCCCGAAGGCTCCGCCGGGCCAGCGGGACACGCGTTGATGCAGATCACGTGCCGCCGGCCATCGGCACCGGGCTATCCATAGGACCGTGCACGAGCTTGATCTAGCTCAAAGACGTGCCGCCGCAAGCCCGCCATTATTAACCATCCAGTTTTCCTTGGAGGCGATTCATGCGCTGCATTCTCGCCGCAATCGATGGATCCGAAGGCGCCGGCCGGGCGGTGGATGTGGCGGCCGAGTTCGCCGAGAAGCTCGAACTCGAACTGCTGCTCGTGCATGTGTCGCACGAGCCGCCGGTGCGCGCAGCCTACGACGTCGAGCATCTCGACCCCGGCCTCAAGGCGCTGATGGAGGCGGAACGGATCACGCCGGCGGAGCTCTATGAGACGCTGGCTCGCGAAATCCTCGACCGGGCGAAGAGCCGCGCCGAAGCACGGCGGATCCCCCTGATTCACACGGCCTGGCGGTCTGGCGATCCGACCGAGACCATTCTCGCCCTGGCGCGCGAGCGCGAGGCGGCCTTCATCGTCGTCGGCAAGCGCGGCCTGGGCAGGATCGCGGGTCTGCTCCTAGGCAGCGTGTCGCAGAAGCTCGTAATCGTCTCCCATACCCCGGTCGTGGTCATTCCCTGAGATACGACGGCAACGCTGTCGTCAGATCCGCTCCCACAAGCCGGTCTCTTCGTCGAGACGATCCTGCTCCGCGCCGCGAAAATCGCCGCGCGAGACCACGCCGATGACCTTGCCGTCGTCGACCACGGGAATGTGCCGGTAGCCGCCCTCCCACATCATCCGCAGGGCCTCGATCGCCGTCTTGCCGGGCGGCATCGTGTCGGGCTCGGGCGTCATGACATCGGCCAAAGTGGTCGTGGCAGCGTTCTTGGTCTCCGAAAGCATGCGGCAAACGGCATCGCGCCCGGTGAAGATGCCGACGAGCCTGCCGTCCGGCTCGACCACCAGAACGGCGCCGACGCGGCGGTCGCGCATCCGGCTGCAGGCCTCCTGTATGGTGGCGCTCGCCGGCAGGGCGAGCGGATTCTGGTGCTGCACGATATCCGAGACCCGTCGCATCCTCTTGGTCCTCCGTAACCGAGCCGACCGCGAAAGCGCGCTTTCATCGGCTGCGGGAAAGCATAGTTCGAAAGCGCGGCCCGGTGGTTGATCTAAATCAAGGGGCGCGGCAACCGCGCCCCTCAGCGGCTGATCAAATTAACGCCGATCACGACCAGCAGCGCAGAAATGCTCTTGTGCGCGAGATTCCCCGGCGACAGATCCTCGCGGCCGAGCTTGGGAAAGGCCAAGGTCAGCACGATGCCGAAGACGACGACGAAGAGCGACGTCGTGCTGCTGATCGCCTGGACAAGGCTGAGCGGCGCCAGCAAAAGGGCGTAGCGGGCGGCGAGGCTGCCGCCGAGATTGATCAGCTCGTTCGCCGCATTGATCCCCAGCACGGGGGCCGGGTTGGCTCTGAGCATCGCCAGTAGCTCCCTGCGGTAGCGAGCGACGAGCAGGATGCCGAGCCCAAAGGCCGCCTCGCCGACATAGGTCCAAAACACCGTCGTCCAAAATTCGATGCGCATCGCGAAAAACTTGAAGACGAGCGAACTGAGCGCCAGGGAAAGCGCGCAGGCGAGCATGAGGACGACGAGCCGCAGCCTGATCCGCGGTCCCCGGTTGCCGCGTTGGAGCGAGGCCGACGCAGCGCCAAGGACAACCAGAAACCCGCCCACCATTTGCGTCGCCGACAGCACCTCGCCGAGCACGAAATAGCCCAGCGCGTAGCCGAACAGCGGCGCCGCCTGATAGAAGGGGGCGATGACGGAAGCTTCCGCGCCCTGCAGCGCCTGGAGGTAGAAGAACATCGCGCCCATGTAGAGAATGCCCGAGAGCACGACGAGGATGAGGCTCTGCGGCGGCGGCGCGGCGATGCCGGGCTGATAGATCAGGATGAACGGCAGCAGCGCCAGGCCGATGACCGCGGTAAAGACGAGAAGCACCGCGACGCTGGCGTTCTTGAAAAAGCGCTCGACCAGATACTTGTCCAGATGGGTCGAGATCGCCCACAGCACGGGCGCCGAAAGTGCCAGGAGAACCCAGGACATCGCCCTGCCCTTGTCCCATTCCCGGAAAAAGGAAAGCCCCACGTCGGTGACGGCGTGGGGCCAAGTCGGGGAGGTATCGCGCTCGTCGCGCGAAGCCTCAGAATATGACCCGCCCTGCAGCCCCCGGCATTGATCTGAATCAAGCCATCTCTTAGAATCACAATATTTCCGCAGGAGCAGACGCGCAATGAAACCGATCACCGATGGGGCAGAGGTCTCGATCGATTTTCCCGACAAAGCCTATGTCGGTTCCTTCGGCAGGCATTCATCCTTTGCCGTGGAGGCGGCCGCGGAAGGCACGACCCTGAAGCTGTCCCATCCCGGCGAGGACCGCAGAACGGTCGAAATCCACCTGCACTATTACCTGCTCGCGGACATCCTGTCCGAGCTCGGCAAGGCCATCGCTGCGCACGCGCAGATCGACGAGGCGCACCGCACGATCCTGGCGCAATCGGCCAAAGAATTGGCGAAGGCCCTGTCGAAGCCGGGCAAAGCCGGATGATGTGAAGGCGGCAGGCGGGTCGGCGCCGTCTGCTGCGCCCGGCCTCGCTTGGTCCAGCGCGGGAGGCTTCGGGTCAGGCCGGCTGAGCGAGCGCCTCCTGCTGCGACAGACCGCCGCTACGCCACAAATCGAGGCTTACGATCTTATTTTTCCGAATCGCGCGCCGCATCGCCAGCAGGGCAAGAAGAGATTTCCGCTGTGCTCGCAGCCACCGGAGGTCTTCGCGGTCCTGCTCGTCCGCGAAGGGCGATTGGGCGAGAAGTGCGATGAGCTCATCGATATTCTGGAGATGTCGGAAGAGTTCGTTGCTGGTCACGCCGTCGCCTCCATCGCAATGCGCCCCGCCGCGGCGCCTGGGGCCGCCGCCGCCATCGGCAATCCGCGCGCCCGCGAGGTCAACCTTCGGGCGGCGCGCGCGTTGTGGTGAAGGATGTGCGTCCGCTCCTTCTCCAGCGCCGCCAGAAGGAGTTGGCTCCGGTTCTGTTGGGCCGGCGTCCGCGCGTGAAATGCGGCGATGGCGCTGTCGATCCGCCTCAACTGGATCATGTCTTCGTCCGCGATCATGTCCCTCATTTTTTTTCCTCCGTTGAACCCGCAACGCGATCGGGCGTGGCTGCGATCATCCGGCGGCGGCGGAGGGAGGTAAATTCGGAATAGTACGTAAGAGTTTCTACGTATCGGGGCGCAACGCCAGGGCCGGCGCCGCTGCGAGCGCTAGGCGGCTTTGTCGCGGTCCTCGCGGAAGCGGTCGATCCAGCGGCGGATCCATTCGACCGCGACTTCCTCGGGGATGGTGCCGGCGCTCGCATCGTGCAGCATCGCCTCGCCGACCCTGCGCGCGCCCAGCGCGTGCAACAGCGCGTCGAAGCGCTTGCCGCCGAAGCAGAAGGTCTGCGCATAGGTGCGGTCGCCCAGTGCGATGACGCCATAGGCGATGCGCGACAGGTCGGGCTTCGCCTGCTCGAGGTCGTCGAAGAGCTGCTGCGCGTTGTCGGGAACGTCGCCCTGGCCGTAGGTCGATGTGCAGATCAGGAACGCCTCGCCCTGGGCGAAGACATCGGACCGGAGCCCGTCCATCGCCACGACCTCGGCGTCGATCCCATGCGCCGTCAAGGTATCGGCCACCTCGTCGGCCACCAATTGCGCGGTGCCCGTCATGGTGCCAACCAGGATTTTCAGCCGCGGATTCACCCCGCCGTCTCCCCCGACGCAAGCGCCCGGCCCATCGCCGCCCGGCGATGGAGAGCATAGTGCATCTTTTCCTTTGTGCAAGCATTATAATTCATGCTATTCTTCATCTTCGGCAGAGCGAGTTGAGAGATGTCGCTAGAAGACGAAGTGGCGGTCCAAGAGTGTCGTCCGGCGGGAGGCGGCGAGCCCGCCTATCTGCGGCTCTTGGGCGAGCGTATCCGCGCGGCGCGGGCGCGGCGCGGCATGACGCGCAAGATCCTGGCGCGCGATTCCAAAGTGTCGGAGCGCTATCTCGCCTTGCTCGAGGCCGGCAGCGGCAACATATCGATCGTGCTGCTGCGCCAGGTGGCCCACGCCATCGGCATCCCCATCGCCGATCTCGTCCGCGAAGACGCTGACCGCCCGGTCGAGCTCACGCTGCTGATCCAGACGCTGAGCCGCCTCGAGCGGCAGGATCTCGCGGGGGCGCGCAAGCTTCTCGCGGCGCAGTTCGGCGTCGCCGTCGGGCGCGAGCGCCGCCATCGCATCGCACTCATCGGCCTCAGAGGCGCCGGCAAATCGACACTGGGCGCCATGCTGGCCAAGGAGATGGACGTTCCCTATTTCGAACTCGACCGCGAGATCGAGCGCGAGAGCGGCGCCAGCTTGAGCGAGATTTTCGATCTTTACGGCCAGGCCGCCTACCGCCGCCACGAGCGGCGCGCGCTTGAAGCGACGCTCGAGCGCCATGACTGCGCCGTCATCGCCACCGGCGGCAGCATCGTCGCCGAGCCCGCGACCTTCGATCTGCTGCTTTCGGCGTGCTACACGGTCTGGCTCAGGGCGACGCCGGAAGAGCATATGAGCCGCGTCATCGCGCAGAAGGATTACCGCCCGATGGCCGGGAATGAGGAAGCGATGGCTGACCTCCGGCACATCCTGGAGAGCCGCAGCCAGCTTTACGGCAAAGCCGACGCCACCGTGGATACGGAAGGGAAAACCGTTGCGCAGAGCTTCGGGGAATTGCGCGCGCTGGTCCGCGGCTGAAGCCGCCGAGGCATTTAGCAATATATTGCTTCTATTGTAAATTATACGCACTAAAATGCCGTTCCTGGGGAGAGCCTGATGATCACTTTTGACACCGAGCCACAGCGCTATCGGCATTGGCGGCTCGCCTTCGACGGGCCGGTGGCGACGCTCGTCCTCGACGTCGCCGAGGATGGCGGGATCAAGCCCGGCTACAAGCTCAAGCTCAATTCCTACGATCTCGGTGTCGATATCGAGCTCTACGATGCGCTGAACCGCATCCGCTTCGAGCACCCGGAGGTCCGGAGCGTCGTGCTAACCAGCGGCAAGGAGCGCATGTTTTGCGCCGGCGCCAACATCTACATGCTCGGCAGCTCGACGCATGGCTGGAAGGTCAATTTCTGCAAATTCACCAACGAGACGCGCAACGGCATCGAGGATTCGAGCCGATTCTCGGGCCTCAAATTCCTTGCGGCCCTGAACGGGGCCTGCGCCGGCGGCGGCTACGAGGTGGCGCTCGCTTGCGACGAGATCGTCATGATCGACGACCGCTCGTCCACGGTGAGCCTGCCGGAAGTGCCGCTCTTGGGCGTGCTGCCGGGCACAGGGGGCCTGACCCGGCTCGTCGACAAGCGCAAGGTGCGGCGCGACTTGGCCGACGTGTTCTGCACGACGGCGGAAGGCGTGCGCGCCGACCGCGCCAAGCAATGGAAGCTCGTCGATCACACGGCGCCGCCCGCGCGCTTTGCCGAGCTGGTGAAGGAGCGCGCCCGCGCCCTCGCCGCGGCGAGCGACCGGCCGGCGCAGGCCAAAGGCGTCGCGCTGACCCCGCTCGAACGCAAGATCGACGACATGGGCTATCATTACCGCTGGGTCGACGTCGCCATCGACCCCGCCGCGCGGACTGCGACGATCACCGTGGCTGCGGCCGAGGACAGCCCGCCGCGCCATCTCGAGGAGATCCTTGCCGCCGGCGCGCGCTGGTGGCCGCTCGCCATGGCGCGCGAACTCGACGACGCCATTCTCATGCTGCGCACCAACGAGGCCGAGCTCGGCACCTTGCTGCTGAAGACGCGCGGCGCGGCCGCTTCCGTGCTGGCGAGCGACGCGGCGATGCTGGCCTGCGCCGGCAACTGGTTCGTGCGGGAGACAATGGGATTCCTGCGCCGCACGCTGGCGCGGCTCGACGTGTCCTCGCGCAGTCTCTTCGCCATCATCGATCGGGACTCCTGCTTTGCCGGCACGCTTCTGGAGTTGGCGCTCGCCGCCGACCGCTCCTACATGCTGGCGCTGCCCGAGGGCGACAATGACGCGCCGCGGATCGCACTCTCGGCGGCAAATTTCGGACCGTTCGCGATGGTCAACGGCCTGACGCGACTGCAAACGCGGTTCTGCGGCGAGGCTGCGCCGGTCGCCGCCCTCGCCGAGCAGCAGGGCGCGCTGCTCGACGCGGCTCAGGCGACGGAGCTTGGGCTTGTCACCTTCGCGCCCGACGAGCTCGACTGGGAGGATGAACTTCGTCTTGCCGTCGAGGAGCGCGCGAGCCTGTCGCCCGACGCGCTCACGGGGCTCGAGGCGAGCCTGCGCTTCGCCGGGCCCGAGACCATGGAAACCCGCATCTTCGGCCGGCTTTCGGCCTGGCAAAACTGGGTCTTCAATCGGCCCAACGCGGTCGGCGAGCACGGCGCGCTCAAGCTCTTCGGCTCGGGCCGCAAGCCGCAATTCAACTGGGAAAGGATTTGACCGATGGCGATCGACTATCAGGAGCTCATCCCGAACAACGTCGACCTCGCCGGAAACCGCACGCTGCAACGCGCGCTCGAGCAATGGCAGCCGCATTTTCTCGATTGGTGGCGCGAACTCGGGCCGAGCGACTTCCAAACCGCCGATGTCTATTTGCGCACCGCCACATCGGTCGACGCCAAGGGTTGGGCCACCTACGGCACGCTCAAGATGCCGGACTACCGCTGGGGCATCTTTCTCGCCGACGCCGTTCCCGACCGCCGTATCGGCTTCGGCGACGAGTTCGGCAAGCCGGTCTGGCAGCAGGTGCCGGGCGAGCATCGCTCGACCCTGCGCCGGCTGATCGTGACCCAAGGCGACACCGAGCCCGCCTCCGTCGAGCAGCAGCGCCTGCTCGGCCATACTTGCCCCTCGCTCTATGACCTCCGCAACCTGTTCCAAGTGAATGTCGAGGAAGGCCGGCACCTCTGGGCGATGGTCTATCTGCTCCACGCCTATTTCGGGCGCGACGGGCGCGAGGAGGCGGAGGAGCTGCTGGCGCGCCATTCGGGCGATCGCGACAAGCCGCGCATTCTCGGCACCTTCAACGAGCCGATCAGCGATTGGCTCTCCTTCTACATGTTCACCTACTTCACCGACCGCGACGGCAAGTTCCAGTTGAAGAGCCTCGCCGAAAGCGCCTTCGATCCGCTGTCGCGAAGCTGCCTGTTCATGCTCACCGAAGAGGCGCACCACATGTTCGTGGGCGAGACCGGCATCGCCCGCGTGGTCAAGCGCACGCTCGAGGTCATGAAGGAGCTTGGCACCGAGGATCCGGCGGCCCTTCGCCACGCCGGGGCGATCGATCTGCCGACGGTGCAGCGCTATCTCAATTTCTGGTTCAGCTCCTCGCTCGATCTCTTCGGCGCCGAGGTCTCGTCGAACGCCGCGAGCTATTTCGCCACGGGCATCAAGGGCCGCCCCGACGAGGCGAACTTCGAGGACCACATCTGCCGCGAGGGCGCGTTCGCGCTGGAGGAGCCCGACGGCAAGGGCGGCACCACCACCGAATCCGTGCCGCTTAGGAATGCGATGAACGAGATCACGCGCAACGCCTACATCCGCGATTGCGACATCGGCGTGAAGCGCTGGAACCGGCTCATCGCCAAGGCCGGGTATTCGATCGAGCTTGCCTTGCCCAGCCCGCATTTCCGCCGCGGCATCGGCGCCTGGGCGCGCCAGCCGGTCGATCCTGCGGGCCGCATCCTCGCGAGCGAGGAGTGGCAGGCGAAGCTGCCGGGCTGGATTCCCTCCGAGGAGGATCGGGCCTACATCAAGAGCCTGATGCGGCATGTGATCGAGCCGGGCAGGATGGCGGCTTGGATCGCGCCGCCCGATCGCGGCATCAACAACCTGCCGGTCAATTACGAATACGTGCACCTGAATTGACCATGTCCGGCCCGGGCCGTTTCGTCATCATCGGCGCCGGGCCGGCCGGGATGCGCGCCGCCGAGGCGTTGCGCATCGCGGCGCCCGCGGCGGACATTCTGCTCATCGGCGACGAGCCGCACCTGCCCTATCAGCGGCCGCCGCTGTCGAAGGCGTTCATCACCGACGGTCTCGCGGACTCGCAGCTCTATCTCAAGCCCGCGAGCTTTTATGCGGACAATCGCATCCGCCTCAAGCTCGGCTGCGCGGCAGCCCGCATCGACCGCGTCGGCAAAACGGTCGAGCTCGCCGATGGCGAGCGCGCGAGTTACGACAAGCTGCTGCTGGCGACGGGCTGCCGCTGCCGCAGGCTCGGCGCCGGCTTCGATGGGCTGCCGATCCATTATCTCAGAAACCTGGCCGACGCGCAGGCGATCAGGCAGGCGCTGGTTCCCGGCGTGCGCGTCGTGATGATCGGCGGCGGCTTCATTGGCCTGGAGCTTGCCGCCTCCGCGACCAAGCTCGGGGCGCGCGTGACGGTGCTCGAAGCGGCGCCCCGCCTCATGATGCGCGCCATGCCGCAGGTGATCAGTGATTTCGTCCGCGCACTTCACGAGCGGCATGGGGTTCGCTTCGAGTTCGAAGCGCGGATCAAGCGCATCGACACGGCGCAAGACGCGCCTCTCGCGGTGACGACGGACATCGCGCGGTACGGTTGCGACCTCGTCATCGCCGGCATCGGAGCCGAGGCCAACACCGCGCTCGCCGCGGCGGCGGGTCTCGATGTCGATGACGGCATTCGCGTCGACCGCTATGGCCGCACCAGCGATCCCGACATTTTCGCCGCCGGCGACGCGACGCGTCACGAGAATCCGCTCCTGGGCCGCGCCATCCGCGTCGAATCCTGGCAAGTCGCGCTCAACCAGGCCGCGGTGGTCGCCCGCGCCATGCTCGGCGCGAGCGAGGCTTATGCCGAGCTGCCCTGGCTCTGGACCGACCAGTACGACTGCAACATCCAGGTGCTCGGCTTTTTCGATGCCGGGCTGGAGCTGGTCGTGCGCGGCGACCCGGAAGCGCAGAGTTTCACCGTCCTTGGCCTCGATACCGACTCGCGCGTCGCGGCGGCGATCACCGTCAATACCGGCCGCGACATGGCCGTACTGCGCCGCCTGACCTCATCGCGTGCGCCGGTGCCGAAGGAGCTCTTGGCCGATGCCGGCCGCAAGCTTTCCGAAATCTTGAAGGCGTTGTCGGCCAAGTCGCAATCCTGAAAGCCGGGGAGACGACCGGCCGCTGCGGCTTTGACCTAGCTCAAGGCACATTCGCGCGAGCTTCGGTAAAGACCATCCTCCGGCGGAAATTTCGCCGGCAAAGCGCGCCCCCAAGCGCGGGAGACACCCGACTGATGCCGCGGACATCGGCCATTCCGGGCCACAACCCGGATATCGCGCAGGCGCTCGACGACATCGCCGACCTGCTCGAGCTCGACGAGGCCGATCCCTTTCGCGTGCGCGCCTACCGCAACGCGGCACGCGTCGTCCGCGGCCTCGGGGTCGAGGTCGGGGCGATGCTGGAGAAGAGCGGCGCGCTGCCGAAGCTGCCGGGTATCGGCGAGGACCTCGCCGGCAAGATCCGGACCTTGGCCGAGACCGGTCATCTGCCGCTCCTCGACCAGCTCCGCAAGGGCGCGCCCGCGATCGCGCAGGAGCTGCTGAAGCTCCCCAATCTCGGCCCGAAGCGAGTCAAGACCCTATGCCACGAGCTCGACATCCACACCCTTGAGCAACTGCACCGCGCGCTGCTCGACGGCAAGGTCAGAGCCTTGCCGGGCTTCGGGCCGACGATGGAAGCGAAGCTGCGCCAGGCGCTGGAGACGCGCAGCGCGGCGCCGCAGCGTCTGAAGCTGGCGCTGGCGCAGAGCTATGTCGAGCCGCTCATCGCCTATTTGCGCGGCGGGCCCGGCGTCGAGGAGGTGGTCGTGGCGGGCAGCTATCGCCGCTGCCAGGAGACCATCGGCGATGTCGACATTCTCGCGACGGCGCGACACGGCAGCCCGGTGATCGAGTATTTCACCCGCTATCCCGAAGTCGGCAAGGTGATCGCCTCCGGCAGCACGCGCGGCACCATCGCGCTGCAATCGGGCCTCCAGGTCGATCTCCGCGTCGTCCCCGCCCAGAGCTATGGTTCGGCCCTGCACTATTTCACCGGCAGCAAGGCGCACAACATCGCGATCCGCCGTCTCGGTCAGCAACGCGGCCTGAAGATCAACGAGTACGGCATCTTCCGCGGCACGAAGCGGATCGGCGGCGCGACCGAGGAGCAGGTCTTCAAATCCGTCGGCCTGCCCTTCATCGCGCCGGAGCTGCGGGAAAACCGCGGCGAGATCGAGGCGGCCGCGGCGGGGCGCCTGCCGAAGCTGGTCGAGCTTGCCGATCTGCGCGGCGATCTGCATGCCCACAGCAAGGCGACGGACGGCCACAATACGCTGGCCGAGCTGGCCGAGGCGGCAAGCGCGCGCGGCTACGAATATCTCGCCGTCACCGACCACTCGCGGCGGCTCGCCATGGCACACGGTCTCGACGCCAGGCGGCTGCGCCAGGAAATGGCGCAGATCGACCGGATCAATGCCGGAAAGGGCGGCGCGAAACTGTTGAAGGGCATCGAGGTCGACATTCTCGACGACGGCAAGCTCGATCTCCCCGACGAAGTGCTGGGCGAGCTCGATCTCGTCGTCGCCGCCATTCACAGCAAGTTCAACTTGTCGCGCGAACAGCAGACCGAGCGCATCCTGCGCGCGATGGAGCGGCCGCATTTCACCATTCTGGCGCATCCGACGGGGCGTCTCATCGCCGAGCGCGAGCCTTACGACGTCGACATGGCCCGGATCATCTCGGGGGCCAAGCAGCGCGGCTGTTTCCTCGAGTTGAACGCTCATCCAGACCGGCTCGACCTGACCGATCTCCATTGCCGAATGGCCAAGGATGCCGGCGTTCTCGTGAGCATCGCCACCGATGCGCACCGCGCCGAGGACCTCTCATACCTTCGCTTCGGCGTCGGCCAGGGCCGGCGCGGCTGGCTCGAGAAGCAAGACGTGCTCAACACGCGCTCCCTCGGCGAGCTCCGGCCGCTGCTCGCCCGCACCATGCGCTAGCGCCGCAGAGCATGATCGAGGAGGGCGCAAATGCCTGAGCTTCCGGACGTCGAGATGTTTACGAGGCTGGTCCGGCGGCATTGCCTCGGCCAAGTGATCGAGCGCGTGGTCGTCGCCGATCCCGGCATGCTCGAGGGCGTTGCGGCGGCGGCGCTGCGGCGGCGCCTGACCCACGCGACGGTGCGAGCGGCGCGGCGGCACGGCAAGCATCTCTTCATCGAGGTCGAGCCGCTCGGCGCGTTGGTTCTGCATTTCGGCACCAACGGCTCGCTCGAACTCCTCGCTCGCGACGCCGCGGACCCCGATTACCTTCGCCTCGCCCTCAGCTTCCGCGCCGGCGGGCGTCTCGCCTACATCAATCCGCGCCGCCTCGGCGGCATCGGCTGGACCTCGAGCCCGCAGGAATTCATTGCGGAAGCGGAGGTTGGGCCGGACGCGCTCGACCCCAAATTCGACTTCGCTTCCTTCTCGCACATCCTCGGCGAGCGCAAGCGCGACATCAAATCGGTTCTGATGGACCAGGCGCTGATGGCCGGCATCGGCAACCTCTACTCGGATGAAATTCTCTTTCAAGCCGCCCTGCACCCGGACCGCCGTTCCAACGAGCTGGACGAGCGCGAGAGGAAGCGGCTGTTCGATGCCGTCAAGAAAGTTCTGAAGCGCGCGGTGGAGAGCGGCGCCGGATCGGAGCATGGCATCGAGCGTCTGCCGCGCGGATTCCTGCTGCCCGAGCGGCATCGCGGCGGACATTGCCCGCGCTGTGGCGGCCCGCTTGCAACGCTGAAGCGCGGCGCCCGCACCAGCTATTTCTGCCCGCGCTGCCAGAAGGAGCTGGGCCGATGACGAAAGCGGCGCACCCAGCGGTCTCGATCGAAGCCGCAGCGCTCGACTATCTCCGGCGCGGTTGGTCAGTGATTCCGCTCCAGCCGCGCTCGAAGCTGCCGTTGTTGCGCTGGGAGGAATATCAGCATCGCCTTGCCGGCGAAGCCGAGTTGGCCGAGTGGTTCTATCGCTGGCCCGAGGCCAACATCGGCGTGATCACGGGAGCGATCTCGCATCTTACTGTCCTCGACGTCGATCCACGCCACGGCGGCGACGAGAGCCTGCGCCGGTTGCAGGAGGCCAATGGTCCCTTGCCGCTCACGGTCGAGGCGGAGACCGGTGGCGGCGGCCGCCATCTCTACTTTGCTTTGCCGGCGATCCCCCTCAGGAGCAGGGCCGGCATGGCGCCCGGCATCGATCTGCGCGCCGAAGGCGGCATGGTGGTCGCGCCGCCTTCGATTCACCCTTCCGGAGCGCCGTATCGATGGCTTCCTGGCCGCGATCCCGCCAGCCACGTCCCTGCCGCGCTGCCGGGCTGGCTGCTCGATCTGGCGAAGGGCGAGCCCGAAGGCCACGGCCATCCCTTCGCCTATTGGCGCGATCTGGTCAAGGCCGGCGTCAAGGAAGGCGTCCGGAACAACACGATCGCCTCGCTCGCCGGCCATCTGCTCTGGCACGGCATCGATCCGGAGACCGCCACCGAGCTCTTGTTGTGCTGGAACCGTGTCCGGTGTCAGCCGCCGCTCGCGGACGAGGAAGTCGTGCGCGTCGCATCGAGCATCATTCGGCTGCACGCCGGCCACTGAGGCAAGTCCGTCATTTCCGCTCCTGCGACAGCTCGAGCTTGAGGGACAAGAGCTCCATGAGATCGCGCGACGACAGGATCCCGACCAACCGACCGTCCTCCACGACATAGAGCCGCCTGCGGCTCGCGCCGGTCATGCGCGTCAGCGCGTCGAGCGCCCGGGCGCCGGGCTCGATGATGTCATCAGCGGTGCAAGGCACCATGACCTCGGCGACCGGCGTGCTGGGCCACCGCGAGCGGTCGAGTGCGATCGCCTGACGTGTTCCAACGATTCCCATGAGCCGACCGTTATGGGCGACCGGGAACTCGCGGTGATGGTGGCCATAGACGTAATCCTCGATGAAAGCCGCGACCGAGACGTTCGGCGGCACCGCGATCGGATTAGGCGTCATCACTTGGGCCACGGTGACGCCTTCGAACACGCGCTGGGCCAGGAGCTGCTGGTAGCTGGCGCCAGCCGCGCCGCGCAGGAACATGCCGATGAGGCAGCGCCACATGCCGCCGACGAAATCGCCGCGAATGATCGAATAGACGCCGAGGACGATCAATAGAATGCCGAAGACGTTGCCGCTTCTGGCTGCAATCCGCGTCGCCCAGGCAAAATCGCGCCGCCACCCCCACAGCGCCGCGCGCAGCATCCGTCCGCCGTCGAGCGGAAAGGCCGGCACGAGGTTGAAGAGAGCGAGCATGCCGTTGAGAAAGCCAAGATACCACAGGACGCCCGTGAAGGCCGCCGAGACTTGCATCTGCTTGGCGGCTGCGAATGACGCGAGCAGCGCCGCGGCAAGAATGAAGCTCGCGACCGGCCCCGCCAGCGCCATGAGAAATTCGGCATGGGCGCTCTTGGGCTCGCCCTTCATCTCCGCGACGCCGCCGAAGATGAAGAGCGTGATGCCGCGAATCTCGATCCCGTAATGGCGCGCGACCAGCGAATGCGACATTTCATGAAAGACGATCGACACCATCAATCCGATGGTCGCGATCACCGCCATCGACCAATAAGTCACGGGATCCAGATTCGGCGCGAGCTCGGGAAAGATCGCGGCGGCGAGGCTCCAGACGATGAGGGCGGCGAGGAGCAGCCAAGAGGCGTCGACCAGGACCTCGAAGCCGAAGAGCGAGAACAGCCTCACCCGATGCAGCAGCATGTCGGCCTTGCCCGCGCCGGTTCCCGTTAAGCGAGACTCACCCTTGCGCGCCGGCGCAGCAGCAGCCAAAGGGCGATCGACCCGTTCAGCACATTCCACACTATGCCATTCGCGAACGCCGCCTCATAGGAGCCGGTGTAGTCGAAGATTGCGCCGGACATCCAACCGCCGAGGGCCATGCCGAGCAAGGTCGCCATCAGCACGATGCCGAGGCGCGTGCCCGCCTCCCGCGGCGAAAAATATTCGCGCACGATGATGGCATAGCTGGGCACGATGCCGCCCTGAAAGAGGCCGAACAGCGCCGAAATCACATAGAGCGAGACGAGGCTGTCGTAGCCCAGATACATGACGAGCGCCAGCCCTTGCAGCGCCGATCCCAACAGCAGCGTCGGCAGGCCGCCGATGCGGTCCGCGACGAAGCCGGAGGCGATCCGGCTGACAATGCCGCAGCCCAGCATCAAGGAGAGCATCTGCGCGCCGCGCGCGACGCCATAGCCGAGATCGCCGCAATAAGCGACGATGTGGACTTGCGGCATCGACATGGCGACGCAGCAGGCGACGCCCGCGATCGACAACAGCACCTGGAGCGCGGTCGGCGACAATCCAAGGCCGCTTTGCGCGCGCGAAGACGCCGCCTCCATTGCGAGGGCCTCCTGTATCGGCGCGCGCCGCCGCAAAGCGAGCACGAGGGGCAGCATCGCCGCGATGCAGAAAATCCCGATCCCGATATAGGTGCGACGCCAGCCCGCCTCGGCAATGAAGTGCTGGACGATCGGCGGCCAGAGGACGCCCCCGAAATAATTGCCGGAGGCGCAGATGGCAACGGCGAAGCCGCGCCGGCGCGTGAACCAATGCGAGACGTCGGTCATGAGCGGGCCGAAGCTCGCGGCGCTGCCGACGCCGATCAGCAGCCCGTGCGCCAGCGCCAACTGCCACAGCGTCGTCGAATTGCCGGCGGCGAGATAGCCGAGGCCGATGGCGGCCACTGCGATGACGATCGGAAGCACGATGCCGAACCGATCGACCAGCCGCCCCATGGCGACGCCGCCGAAGGCGAAACCGATCATGGTCAGCGTATAGGGCAGCGACGCATCGCCGCGTTCGACGCCAAACTCCAATTGAACCGTGGGCAGGGCGACGACGTAAGACCACATGCCGACGCCGCCGATGGTGCTGAGCCCGACCGCGGCGGCGAGCCGCAGCCAGGCATACGCCGATTCCGGCCGGCTGGCCGTGCCCGGGCGTGGCTCGGTGTTCGCCTGCGTCGCCACGGCCCGGTGCGCTGCCTTATCGCTTCTCGTCGCCGGCGCTGCGGCGGCCGACGATGACATTGACCAGGGCCTGCCTGCCCTCGTTCACGACGGCGTCGAGCGCGCGCTTGAGCGCCGCGGGCAGCTCTTCCGGCCGCTCGACGCGCACGCCAAAGCCGCCATAGGCGGCCATGATGTGCTCGAAGCCCGTAGCCGGACCGAGCGGCGCCACCGGAACCTCGTTGCTGTGCGCCGCATGTCCGTCGGGGAAGACGCTGAGGGCGGCCCGCTCAACTTCTTCCCACATCGCATTGTTGAAGACGACGAAGAGCACGGGCAGGCCAAGCATCTGCAGGACCTTGTGTCCCGCCGTCGGGTTGCCGAACATGTAGGCGCCGTCGCCGAGCGTCGCGATCACCAGCCGCTCCGGCGCCGCGATCTTGAGGCCGATGGCGGCGCCGAGGCCCCAGCCGAGGCCGCCGGCGCTCGGCGCGCCGAAATAGCTGCGCGGCCGCGCAAAGCGCACGAAACGCTGAATCAGCGGATATTCGTTGCAGAGGATGGCGTCGTCGACCTTGACCCGATCGATGCAATGGGAAACCCAGATCGGATTGATCGGGTACTGCGTCTTGACGCGGGTCAGCGCCCTCTCGTCTTCCGCGGCGGCGCGTGCGCGCTCGGCGGCGAGATGCGCCCGGCGCGCGGCGATCTTCTCGGCCGCGATCCGGCGCGCCAACGCCTCGCCGAGAAGCGGCAGAACCGAACGCGGCGTCCCCGTGACGGCGAGGTCCAGCGGAAAGCTGCGGATGGGCAGGCGTTGGAACAAGGGATCGACGCCGAGGTGAATGATCTTACAGTGCTCGTCGGGCGCGCCATGCGCCGTCGGAATCCAGGGAACGTCGGTTTCGATGCTGAGGATGATGTCGGCCTCGCGCAAATGCGGCACCGGGCTGAACCCGAGATGGGCCGGATGATCGGTCGGCAATGAATTGGTGACGGATCGGTATTCGATGACGGGGATCGCGAAGCGGCCGGCGAACGCCTCGAGCGCCGCGGCATTTGCGGCAACGCGGCCGTTCTCGCGCGCGAAAATCAGCGGGCGTTCCGCCGCCGCCAACAGATCGGCCGCCTTCTCAATCATCGCCGCCGTCGCTCCCGGCGCCGTTCCGAAGCCGCGGCGCGGATGCGCGGCAAAGCTGAATTCCGACAGCGGCGCCGACAAGACCTCGCGCGGCAGCGAAAGATAGACGGGACCGCAGGGCTCGCTGGTCGCGATCTCGATGGCGCGGTCGAGGACGGCTTCGAGCTGGTCTCCGTTACGCAGCTCGTAGTCCCACTTGCAGAGCTCGCGCACCATGCCGGCCTGGTCGAACATCTCCTGCGCCCAGTGAATGCCGGTATCCCGCGATCCACGCATGCCCGTCTCCGTAATCGGCGACCGTCCGGCGGTGAAGATGATCGGGATATGGTCGCGGGCGGCATTGGCTAGGCCGTTTATCCCGTTGGCGGTTCCGACATTGACATGGAACATGACGGCCTGGGGGCGGCCGGTGGCGAGATAATAGCCATGCGCCATCGACACCGCGGTGTTCTCATGCGGCACCGAGACGAGTTTGAGCCGCGGCGTGGTCCCCTTGGCGGCGATGGCGGCGAGCGCCTCGACGATCGGCGCAAAATCGGTTCCGCCATTGGCGAAAAGATAATCGACGCCGCGCTCGGCGAGCAGCGTCAGATAGGCTTCGGCGACGGTTTCCACTTCTATCGTCTTCGCGGCCATTCCAAGACTCTCGAGAGCGCCTGTTGTCAGGGCGGGTTCGTGACTCGACAGCGCGCCCCGACCTTAACAGGCTTGCCTGGCCGCGCCAACCACGCGCCCGGACATCGCGCTCGACAAGCCACGAGATTGGCGGTAGAGCCGTGCGTCATGGACGAGCGTCAAAGCCAATCCTCGCCGGCGGCGAGCGCAGCCGCCGCCGACGGCCTGCGTACGGGAGCGCAATACCTCGACAGCATCCGCGACGATGGCCGAACTGTGATCCATGACGGCGAGGTGGTGCGCGACGTCGCCAGCCATCCCGCCTTCCGCGCGGCGGCCCGATCGGTCGCGCTTCTCTGGGACATCGCGGCCGACCCGGCGAACCGCGACCTCATGACCTTCGCCTCGCCCAAGACCGGCCGGCCGGTGCTGCGCTGCTGGCAGATCCCGCGCGCGTCCGCCGATCTCGCCGCGCGGCATCGCATGCAAAAGCGCTGGGCAGAGGCGACCTTCGGCCTGATGGGACGGACGCCCGATCACGTCGCTGGATTCTTTGCCGGCTTCGCGGCGAAGTCGAGCGTTTTTGCCGCCGCCGGGCCGCATTATGCCGAGAACGTCGTGCGCTTCTACGAATATGCGCGCGACAGCCATCTCTACCTGTCCTACGCGATCGTTCCGCCGCAGATCGACCGCAGCAAGCCCGCGCACAGGCAATCCGATCCGACGCTCCATGCCGGCGTGGTGCGGGAGCGCGACGGCGGCATTGTCTTGAAGGGCGCGCAGCAGCTCGCCACCGGCGCGGCGCTTTCCGACTGGCTGCATCTGAGCTGCATCCATCCGCTGCAGCCGGGCGATGAAAACTACGCCATCTCCGTGGCGATGCCGACCAACACGCCCGGGCTCAAGATCTACACGCGGCGCTCCTACGCAACGACGGCGACAAGCGCCTTCGATTATCCGCTGTCGAGCCGCTTCGACGAGACCGATGCCTTAGTCGTGCTCGACGACGTCTTCGTGCCTTGGGAGAACGTCTTCGTCCATCGCAACATCGAACTGTGCCGCGACCAATGGTTCAAGACGCCAGCGCATGCCTATGGCAACCATCAGGCGCAGGTGCGCTATGCGACGAAGCTGCGTTTTTTGCTCGGCCTCGCCAAGCGCCTGTGCGAGATCACCGGCGTCGATGCGATTCCGCCGGGTCAGATCCAACTCGGCGAGATGGCGGCGCTCGCTTCGATCGTCGAGCTGATGATCACGGCCCAGGAAACGCAGGCCACCATCGACGAGGAAGGCGTCCTCTGGCCGTCGCGGGCGGCGCTCTACGCCGTCATGGCGCTGCAGTCGGAGATCAATCCGCGGATCATCGATATCGCTCGCGAGCTGGCGGGCGGCTCGCTCGTCATGCTGCCGTCATCGCAGCGGGATTTCGATGATCCCGCGATGGCCGCCGATCTCGCGCGCTATGTCGCTTCCCCCGGCTTCCCCGCGAAGGAGCGCGTGGCGCTGCTCAAGATGGCTTGGGATCTCATCGGCACCGAATTCGCCGGACGCCAGCAGCAATACGAGAAATTCTACGGCGGCGCGTCCTACCTGATAAAGCAGAACATGTACCGGAGCTACGACTTCGCCGCGGCAAAGCGCCTCGTCGATGCCGCGCTTGCGCTGCCCGATCCGGAATGACCGCCTCGCCGCGGTGGGCGCGTCACGCCTCGCTGACCTTCTCGCCGCGCGCCGCGCGCATGGCGCGATAAACCGCCTCCGCCGTCAGCGGCAGCTCGGTGATGCGAACGCCGACGGCGTCTTCGAGCGCATTGGCGACCGCCGGCGACAAGGCGATCGTCGCGCTTTCGCCGACACCCTTGGCGCCGAACGGACCGTCGCGCTGCTCCCCCTCCACCGCTTCGCTCTCGATGATTCGGGGCAGATCGAGAAAGCCGGGAATCTTGTAATCCGCGAGCGATCCGTTGGTGAGCTGACCGTCCCGGAACTCCATCCGCTCGGAGACGGTGAATCCCAGCTGCATGATTGCGGCGCCCGAGAGCTGCGTCTCGACGATCCGCGGATTGATCGGCGTCCCGACATCGGCGACGTTCACCAGGCGGGTGACGCGGAACTGACCCGTCTCGGTGTCGACCTCGACTTCCGCGCCGGTGCCGCCGACCGCCCAGAACGGCGTCACGGCGGGAGTCTGGCCGCTCTCGTGATCGGGCGAGACGTAGTTCGGAATATAGCTGCCGATGCCGACGATGTTGCCGGCCTGCATGCCGTATTTGCGGCGGAACAGCTCGGCGATCGGGATGTTGCTTCCCGGCGGCAGTCCAAGCTCGGCCGCGAGCGCTGCGATCTTGCCGCGCGCATCCTCGGCGGCGCGCCGCACCGCGTTCCCCATGTGAAAGGTCGAGCGCGAGCCGAGCGTCGCCATGTCGTAGGGCGTGACATCGGTGTCGGGATGGATAACGGTCACGGATTCCGCGGCAATGTTCAGCACTTCCGCGACGATCTGCGCCATCGCCGTGTCGGAGCCCTGGCCCATGTCGACGGTGCTGCAATAAAGGCCGGAGCTGCCGTCACCGTAGATGTTGACGATGGCGACCGAGGTGGTCGGCGCGGTGATGCCCTTGAAGCCGATGGCGAGGCCGCGGCCGCGGCGCAGCGTGCCGCCGCCGCGGTCGAAGGGCAGACGCCAGCCCATGCGCTGCGCCAGCCGGTCGAGGACGGCCTCGATCGCGGCATCGCGCATGATCGTGCCGGTCGCCTGCGGCCGTCCCTCGCGCAGAATGTTCTTGCGGCGAAACTCGAGCGGATCGAGGCCGAGGGCGCGGGCGATCAAATCGGTGTGGCTCTCATAGGCGAAGCAGAGCTGTGGAATGCCGAAGCCGCGCAGCGCGCCGGCCGGCGGACGGTTGGTATAGACGGCGTAGGAATCGATGTGCACATTGTCGATGTCGTAGGGTCCGGCGGCGGTGAATCCGGATTTCTGGGTGACGCGCGGGCCGATATCGGCATATGCGCCGCCGTTCCACCAGACTTCGCAACGCCGAGCGACGACGCGCCCGTCACGGCTGACACCGCTCTTGATGCGGAATGTGCTGGGATGGCGCGTGATGGTGAAGAATTGCTCCTCCATGGTGAGCGCGATCTTCACCGGCCGGCGGACCAGCAGCGCCAGCGCCGTCACCAACGCCTCGAGCCTCATGTAGAGCTTGCCGCCGAAGCCGCCACCGACGAAAGCCGTCCTGACGCGCACGCGATTCTCCGGCCAGCCCAGAAGACGCGCGATTTCGATCCTGACGAAGGAGGGACTTTGCGTCGCGGTATGGATCGTGAGCGAGGCATCGCCGGGCTCCGCGACGGAGACGAAGGGCTCGAGCGGCGCGTGCATGACCTGCTGCGTGCGGAAAACATGCTCGAAGACGTGATCGGCGCCGGCGAAGGCGCGCTCGAAATCGCCGCGCCGCAATTTGAAGTCGAGCGCGATGTTGGTATTCCCGCGCCCGGCGAGATGCTTCAAATCGGGAAAGGTGCCGGCGGGCTTTAGAACCTCGTGCACGAGCGTTCGCGACGAGGCCGCCTCCACCTCGTCATAGACCGCCGGCAGCTCCTCGTATTCCGCAACGATCAGGCTCGCGGCCTCTTCGGCAACGTGCCGGTCCGCGGCGAGCACGACGGCGACCGGCTCGCCGATATGGCGCACTTTGCCGTCGGCCAGGATCGGCTGGTCGTGAAAGGCCGGACCGTAATAGGGGTTGGGAATAACACTGCGGATGTCGTCGATGGTCACAACTCGATGCACGCCCGCGACCGCTTGCGCCGGCCCGAAATCGAGCCGCTTGATGCGCGCATGCGGCAGCGCGCTGCGGAAGATCTTGCCGAAGAGCATGCCGGGCAGGCGCAGATTGTGGATATATTCGGCGCGGCCCGTGACCTTGGCGCGGCCCTCGAGACGCGGAACCGCGCGGCCGATTTGTCCCGCAGGCATGAGCTTGGCCGCCATCGGTCTCGCCCTCAAACGTCTCGGAAATGCGGCCCGCGCTGCCGCCGGCGCCCCGCGCTCAGTATAAGTCCGCGGCGCCGCGACGCAATCGCGGGCAGCAATGATCCAGTGCGCGAGCGGGCCGCCCCCTCGCGCGACAGATCGACATTGCCTCGTCGGGGCAAAACGCGTAGCTTTTCGGATTGCTTCGCGCGCGCAAAACATCGGCTCCATGCCAAGATGCCGGAGGCCGCAGCCGCCTCAACGCAAGGCGCAAGAGGGGAGACATGAGTATGGCAACGATCACTCGCTTTCTCGCCTGGCCGCTCGGGGTGTTGACGCTCGGGCTCGGGCTCGTCGCGGCGCATGCCGAACAGACGACCAACATACGCTTCGTTCTCGATTGGAACTACGAAGGCGAGGAATCGGAATTCACCGTCCCCCACGAGGATGGGACCTTCCAGCGCTACAATCTGAATGTGCAGATCGATCGCGGCGCAGGCTCGGGCGATACCGTCGTCAAAGTCGGCGGCGGCGCCTACGACATGGGCTACGCCGATTTCTACACGATGGTCCGCTTCAACGCCGAGCATCCCGATCATCGGCTGATCGCGGTGGCGATGAATCAGGATGCCTCGGCGATGGGCATATCGACCTTGGCGAGCAGCGGCATCGTCAAGCCGCAGGATCTCAACGGCAAGAAGATCGGCGCGCCGGCCGACGCCGCCAAGCAGATTTTCCCGTTCTTTGCCGCCGTCAATAACATCGACATGAATTCCATTCAATGGAACAGCATCTCGTCGGATATGCGCGACACCATGCTGGTGCGAGGATCGGTCGACGCTGTCACCGGCAACGTCACGACCACGATAATGAATGCGCGCGCAATGGGCGTATCGGAAAGCGGCATTCGACCGTTCATTTTCGCGAGCTACGGCGTGCCGCTCTATGGCAGCGCCATCGTCACCACGCCGGCATTCGCCGAGGCGCACCCCGAGGCGGTCCGCAATTTCATTAGCGCCATCGCACATGGCCTGAACGTGATGATCACGAAGCCGGAAGCGGCGTTGGCGACGGTCAAGAAATACGATCCTCTGCTCGACGACAAGATCGAGTTGGCGCGCATCAAGATGTCGCTGCAATACATGCTCATCACCGACCATGTGCGGCAACACGGCTTCAGCCAGGTCGACATGGCGCGGCTGCAGAAGACTCTCGACGACGTGGCACCCGCCTTCGGCATCAATCCTCCGCCCAAGGCGGCCGATGCCTATACCGACAAGTATCTGCCGCCGGCCGCGGATCTGAAGGTCGCGGCGTGGCAGCCCGGGTGACCGCGGAGGCGTCATCACGAATTCGGTCCGGCCGCGCAGGACGGGACAAAGGAACTGGAGATGGCACAGTCGAAAAGGCTGCTGATTCGCGGCGGCCGGGTCTATGACCATGACGGCGACCTGCACCAGCCGGCGCTTGCCGATATCCTGATCGAGGATGATTCGATCGTCGCGGTCGGCGCCGGTCTGTCGCGCGATCTCGTGCAGGACGCCGAAATCATCGACGCCGCCGGGCGTCTCGCCGTACCCGGCCTGATCAACGCCCACTATCATTCCCACGACGTGCTGTGCCGCGGCCTGTTCGAGGAACTGCCGCTGGAGATGTGGCTGCTCTACACCTTGCCGATGGGCGGAAACCGCAGCAAGGAGGAGGTGCGCGCGCGCACCCTGGTCGGCGCCATTGAATCGCTGCGCGCCGGCATTACCACGGTCCAGGACATGCTCGGCCTCGTGCCGTTCGACGAAGATTATCTCGACGTCGTGCTGGCGGCCTATCGCGACGCCGGCATCCGCGTCGTCTTCTCGCCGATGGTGGCGGACCTCCCGTCCGTCAGCATGGTCCGCCACAAGGACGCCCTGCCGCCGGACGTTCAAGAAATGCTGGGGGTGAAGGCGTTGCCGATTCGGCAGCAGCTCGACTTCCTCGAAACCCAGCTGCGCCGCCATCCCGCCGCCGCGACGCTGCATTGGGCGATTGCGCCCTTCGCGCCGCAACGCTGCACGCCGAGAATGCTGGAAGGCTGTGCCGCGCTGGCGGAACGTCATGATCTCGCGGTCTATACCCACGTCTATGAGACGCGAGGACAGGCCCTGATCGCACGCGATTCCTACGGCGCGCATGGCGGCTCCTTCATCACCTACCTCGACAGCGTCGGGCTGCTCGGCCCGCGGCTCAACATCGTGCACAGCGTCTGGATCTCCCGCGCCGAGATGGACCGCATGGCCGCCGCCGGCGCCGGCATCGTTCTCAATCATCTCAGCAATTTGAAGCTCAAGAGCGGCATCGCGCCGGTGTGCGACCTGCGGGATTCGGGCGTGCGATTGGGGCTCGGCTGCGATAATTGCAGCGGCAGCGACGTGCAGAACATGTTTCAGGCGATGAAGATGTTCTGCCTGATCGCCGCGGTGAGCGAGCCGGAGCCCGGTCCGGGGCTCGCGCACGAAGCGCTGCGCCACGCCACCCTGGGCAACGCGCGCACCGCCGGTCTCGATGGCCGGCTCGGCGCCATACGCCCCGGCCACAAGGCGGATCTAGCGCTCATCGACCTCGCCGATCCGGCCTATCTTCCGTTCAACAGCGCCGCGCGCCAGCTCGTCTATACCGAGACCGGCCGCGGCGTCGAGACCGTCATCGTCGACGGCCGCGTCGTCGTCAGGGACCGGCGCGTGACCACCATCGACGAAGACGCCTTGCGCCACGAGGTCGCCGACCTCATGCGGCCCTTCGTCACCGACTACCAGAAAATCGTGCAATCGCGCCAGCGGGCGCTGCCCTATATGCTCGATGCCCACCGCAGGGTTTGGCAGGCGGAGCTCGACCTGCAGCGATTTCTCGCCCGGACGCGGTGACGCTTTCCGAACGGCGGCGCGGCCGATTCCGTCGCCGCTGCGCCGCCGACTTGACCTGGATCATGGAGCCGCCCCGGCCTATATCGCAGCCTGTGATCGCTGAGGCCGCTACGGAATGAACCGTTTCGGCGTTACTGAATTGCGGATAGCGCCAGTTGGCGAGGAGGCTTCATGAGTTCCGCCAAGATCCCACCCGATCTCCCGTCCCCGGAAAAATTAGGGCGTCGCCGTTGGGGGCGCGCGCAGCTCGACCGGATCATCGACCCCTACAAGCGGATTGCCAAGCCCAAGGAGCCATCGGTCTGCTCGCAATGCGGCGTCGCGTTTCACAAAGGCCGGTGGCAATGGCTCCAGCCGCCCCCGGCAGAGGCCGACATGGTACTGTGCCAGGCCTGCCATCGCACCAACGACCATTATCCCGCCGGCATCCTGACCATGACTGGCCCCATCGTCGCCGCGCATCGGGACGAGATCACCGGGCTCGCCCGCAATCAGGAGCAAGCGGAACGAGCCGAACACCCGCTCAATCGGATCATGAGCATCGATGAGGAGGCGCCGGACCGGCTGGTCATCTCCACCACCGACATCCATCTGCCGCGCCGCATCGGCGAAGCGATGAAGCGCGCCTTTCATGGCGAGCTCGCCGAGCATTTCGATGAAGGCGGCTATTTCGTCCGCATCACCTGGCACCGCGACGAATAGCGGCGCGGAGCACCCGCCGATCGACGCGGGCGAGCTCCGTCCCAGGGTGCGCGAATGACGCTTCAAGATTCCGACCTTGTCGGCGAGGCGGATTTCGAGCGTCAACTCGAACGGGTCCGCGCCGCGTCGGCCGGCGATGCGGCGGGCGTGTTCGGACCTTGCTCGCTCATTTGGCGCATCGACAGCGAGGCCGCAATCTTCCTCGGCGCCGCGCGCGCCCTGCTGCTTCAACTGGCGCACCCCTGGGTTGCCGGGGCGATCGCCGAGCATTCGCAGGCGCTTGCCGATCCGATCGGTCGTTTCCATCGCACCTTCGGGATCATCTTCAGGATGGTGTTCGGTACGCTCGATCAGGCGCTTTCGGCCGCAAGAGAGCTGCATCGCCGACACGCCGGGATCGCCGGCATCCTGCCCGAGAGCGTCGGACCCTTCCCCGCCGGCTCGCCCTACCGCGCCAATGACATCGCGGCATTGCGCTGGGTCCATGCCACGCTGATCGACACCGCGCTGCTCCTCCATGAGCTGATCCTCGCGCCACTCGCGCCGGCGGAGCGCGAGGCCTATTACGGCAACGCTCGGCTCTTTGCTGCGCTCTTTGGAATTCCCGCAGAGCATTTGCCCACGGACTGGCAGGAATTCTCCGCGTACAGGGACGCGATGCTGCGATCCGACATCCTCTCCGTGAGCCACGCCGCGCGCGAGATCGCCGAGGCGATCTTCGCGGGCGCGCCCGGTCGGGTTCGCATTCCCTCGTGGTATCGCGCCCTGACCCTGCAGATTCTCCCATTGCCGCTCCGCGACGGCTTTCATTTCGTCTATGGCGCGGCGGAGCGGCGTGCGGCCGATCGGGCGCTCGCGCGGCTGCGATGGATGTATCCGGCTGTACCCGGGTGTCTGCGCTATGTCGGGCCTTACCAGGAGGCGCGCGCACGACTATCCGGCCGAACGCGGCCCAATCTCCCGACCCAGCTCCTCAACCGCTTCTGGATCGGACGGCCCTCGATGACACAGTGACCAGCCCGAGCCATCCTGCCGGCCTTGATCTGAGTCAATGTCATTCTCGGGGCTTCGGCGTTTGGATGAATTGGTCCAAAGGAGCCGTCATCATGCCCATCGGCGACGACAAGACCCGCATGACAGAAGTGCAGATTCCACCGCTGGCGCTGGCCGGATCGCTCGGGCTTCCGACATCGCCGGCGCAAGGGCTGGTGCTCTTTGCCCACGGCAGCGGCAGCAGCCGCTTGAGCCCGCGCAACCGATATGTCGCTGGCGCGCTCAGAGAAGCGGGTCTTGCCACGCTTCTCTTCGACCTCTTGAGCGATGCCGAGGCAGCGGACCGCGCCAACGTCTTTGATATCGATCTGCTCGCCGGGAGGCTCATCGACGCGACCGTGTGGTGCCGCAGCCACGCGGCGACGCGCCCTCTTCCCATCGGATATTTCGGCGCGAGCACCGGAGCCGCCGCGGCTCTGGTTGCCGCGGCGCGTCCCGACTGCGGCGTCGGTGCCGTTGTGTCGCGCGGCGGCCGGCCCGATCTCGCGGCAGGCGCATTGCCTCGGGTCAAGGCGCCGACGTTGTTGATCGTCGGCAGCCGCGACACCGAAGTCCTCGCGCTCAATCGGCTGGCTCTCGGCAAGCTGCGCTGCGAAGCCAAGCTCGAAATCGTGCCGGGAGCGACCCATCTCTTTGAAGAGCCGGGCACGCTCGAGGTTGTCGTCGATCTCGCCCGGCGCTGGTTTCTCCAGCATTTGGTCGCAGCGGCGCAGCGCTGAACCAAGGTGGGCCGGCAGACTAGGTCCCGAGCATTTCGGGCTCGCCGCAACGCGCCAGGATGGCGGCGCGCGCCGCGTCCCGCAGCCGCACGACAGCCGCAAAATCCTCGGCCTCGGGGCGGATTGCATCGCACACTTCGACCGTCGCGCTGCCGCGCCGCGGCATCCATTGGTCGCCGCGCAGAATGGAGCGCGTGCCGCTGAGCACGACGGGCACGATCGAAAGCCGCAGCCGAGCCGCAATGCTGAACGCGCCTAGCCGGAAAGGCAGCAGGCCCGGAGCGCGGGTAAAGGTGCCTTCGGGAAAGAAAATCAATCGGCGCCCCGCCTGCGCCGATGCCAGCGCCGTGTGGAGATCTTCGACGCCCCCCTCGGGATCGCCGCGCTCGACGAAGAGAGTGCCGAGCGCGCGCAGGAAGGGTCCGGCGACCGCCTGACCTGCCAGCTCCCGCTTGGCGACGAACGCCAGCTCGCCCGGCAGCACCGCGGCAAGGACGAGGCCGTCGATATAGCTCGCGTGATTGGCGACCACGACGGCATGTGCGGGAAACGCTTCGATCCCTTTCACCGACACCTCGACCCGCAATAGCCGCAACGCCGCGCGGGCGAAAACATGAAATGCTGCCCAGGCCGAGCATTTCGGCAGCAAGACCACGAGCGGCCAGGCGACAACGCCGAGGATGGCGACCATCGTCCACCAATAGGCGGCATAGGCCCACTCGCCGAAAATGCGCTCAAGCCGGCGCAGCTGCGGCAGCACGCCGGCGAGGGCAAATCCGGCCAATTGACGCCAGACTGTTCCGCGCGATGCGCCAAGCGTATTCTGCACATAGAGGTCGCGCGCCGCGGCGCGTCGGATCTTGCCGTTTGCCGTCTTCGGCACGGCGTAAGGCGGCACCAGCACGACCTCTTCGGGCGGCGCATCGAGACTGCGCGCCGCCGCCGCGACGATCTGCCGCTGCAGCAGGGCACGGCGCGCCGGGTCCGTCTCCGCCGTCTCCGCGACGACGACCAAACGCTCGGTGCCGGCCCGAGGATCGGCGATCCCCAGCACCACGACGCCGCCGCTGCGCACGCCTTCGAGTCCGCCAACCAAATCCTCGATCTCCTGCGGATGAATGTGCTGTCCGGCGCGGATGATGATGTCCTTGGAGCGGCCGGTGATGAAGAGGTCGCCGCCGGCGATGTAGGCGAGATCGCCGGTATTGAGCCAATCGCCGTCGAAGAGCTCGCGGTTCTTCTCGGGATTTTCGAAATAGCCGGAGGTCGCGGAGGGCCCGCGGAACTGCAGGCGTCCCTCTTGCCGCTCGCCGAGCTCGCCGGTCGGACCGAGAATGCGAATCTCGTGGCCCGCGAGCGGGTGCCCGCAGGCGACCAGCTCGAGAACATCGGCGCGCCCCGCGGTGGCAGGAATGGCTCTGCCTTGACGCTGCAGCGCCTGCCGCTCGATGCGGTCGATGACCGGCGCCCGCCCGAGCGGCGGCAAGGTGAGACCGGTGCCGCTTTCCGCCAGGCCATAGGCGGGCGCCATGGCCTCCGACCGGAAGCCATAGCGGCCGAAGCGAGCGAAGAAGCGGCGCAGCGTGTCGGCGCTCACCGGCTCCGAGCCGTTGGCCACGAAGCGCAGCGAGCTCAGATCGATCCCGGCGATGGCGCCGTCATCGATCTTCCGCAGGCACAGCTCGAAGGCGAAATTAGGCGCGGCCGATAGCGTGCCACGATAGCGGTGAACCGCCCAAAGCCAACGCTCCGGCCGCAGGAGAAAGCGCCAGGGCGACATCACCACCAGCGGAACGCCGTAATAGAGACTGCCGAGCCAGACGCCGATCAAGCCGAGATCGTGAAAAAGCGGCAGCCAGCTCACGAAGACGTCGGTCTGACGCACCGCCATCGCTTCGCCCATGGCCCGGATGTTCGCCAGCACATTGGCGTGAGAGAGCACGACGCCCTTCGGGTCGCCGGTGCTGCCCGACGTGTATTGCTGAAGCGCCACATCCTGCGGACCGATCTTGGGCAGAGCCTCGTCATCACCGCCGGCAAGCTCTTCCACGGTCACGATCTGCCGCAGCGTCTCGACCTGGAGACGCAAGAGCTGCGACAGCGGCCTTGCCTCGGCGCCGGCAATCAGCATCCCCGCACGCGCGTTGCGGAGTATGCCGGCCTGGCGCTGCAGATGCTCGCCGATTTGCGCCGGAGACGTCGGCGGATAGATCGGGGCCGGGACCGCACCGGCATAGAGGAGCCCGAGGAATGCCTCCAAGAAGGCGGCTCCGGTAGGCATCATCATCGCCACGCGCTCCCCCGGCCGCACGCCGGCGCGGCGCAGCCCGGCCGCGGCGCGACGCGCGCGTTCTGCGAGGTCGCGATAGCTGAGACGCGTTTCGCTGTCCTCTTGCTCGACGATCACGACATGACAGCGCTCGCCGTGGCGCTCGACGTGCCAATCCAGCGCCGCGGTCAAGGTCGAGGCTTCCCGCGGCACCAAATCGCCGGCTTCGGCGCCGACCAGCGCGAAGGCGGGCTCGACCGCGGCGGGCACCCTTCCCTTCGCCAGCGCGAGAGCGCGCAGCACGTCGCTCAGCGTTTGCGCCTCTCCCAGAAGCTTTTCCGGCAGGCTCACCTGGAAGCGGCGTTCCGCGCGCAGCAGGAGCTCGGCCCGCGACAGGCTGTCGAAGCCCCAATCGCGATCGAGCGAAGCATCGAGACCGATGCGGCGCGCCTGCCGCTCGGGGTGCAGCTCCTCCGCGAGATCGCGCGCGATATCGAGCAGCGCGGCGGCGCCGTCCTCTTCGGCGGACGGCGGCTTGGCGGATTCGCTCACCAGCGACATTCGAGCGACACCTTCGACGTCCCTCACCCGCTTTCAAACGCGATTGGGGCGGATTTCCCGCAGGGTGATATTGGCTCTTTCCTGGGACCGACGCGTTGATCTGCGTCAAGGCTCAAGCGGCGCGCGAAAGCGTAACCTTTCTTGCCGATCGCCGAGCGTCCCCTGCCGGTTTCGGCGCGGAGAACCTGAATGACGAAACTCAGCGTGATCGACACAACCGTCCAAAAGACCAACGAATGGCTGCGCGACATCAAGGAGGGTCTGGGCATCGACGACGAGCGTGCCGCCTATGTCGGGCTCCGCGCCGTCCTGCACGGGCTGCGCGATCTGCTCGGAACCGACCAAGCAGCGCAGTTCGGCGCCCAACTGCCCATGCTCGTACGCGGCATCTATTACGAGCGTTGGGACCCCGCCTCGAGCTTGAGCGGCCCGCGGCGGCACGATTTCCTCGCGGCCGTTCGCGAAGAGATGCATGAAGATGTGGAGATGCGCGACGTCGAACGCGTTGCGCGCACGGTCTTCGGCGTCATCGCCTTGCATGTCGAACTGGGCGAGATCGACAAGCTCAAGCATAGCCTGCCGCGCGAGGTGCGGGCGTTATGGCCCTAGCCCTCGTCGGGGTCGGGGAATGCCGGTAAGGCCCAGAATGTGTCGATGCTGAGCCGCTTCGTCACCGTGCTGGTCATGGGAGGCATCGCTCTCGCCTTGATCGGTTCGCTCGCGCTGACCGCGCCGGTCGCCGCCGCGGCCGCCATCCCCCTCATTGCTCTTCTTTCGATTGCGGCGCTCGCGGCGATCATCGTGACCGGCGTGCGATCGAGAACGGTCAAAGCCGCGTGGGGCAGATTGTGCCTCGTCAATGGCGTGCTGAGCGTCATGCTTGCCGCCGTGAGTATCGGGATCCAGAAGGAGCCCTATTGGCCTTCCGGTTCGAGCTATCAGCACGACATCGCGTCCGCGGTCGGAGCGATGCCGCCCACGCAGACTCTGTGGGCTCTCGCCGCCTATTTCGCGGTCGTCGCCCTAGCAGTGGCCGCGATCCTCTTCGTGTTCAGCTATTGGCTGCTTCATCCTCGGCACTGAACGCGACCGGCAGCGCAGCCTCGCGCACTAGGCGTGGCGGACGCGTTCGCTGTCGAGAAGCTTCATCTCATGGACGCCGTAACGTTCGCCGGCCACAGCCTCCGGCGGAAACACCGCTTCGAGGCGCCTGGCGTCGTCGCTTGAAACCGAGAACTCGAGGGCGCCGAGCAGCTCGGCCAATTTCTGGCGGCGGCGCGTGCCCAGGAGCGGCACGATGTCATCGCCCCGCGACAGAACCCAGGCGAGCGCGAGCTGCGCCGGGCTCTTGCCGAACTCGGCCGCCACGCGGCGAAAGCCCGCGACCAGGGCCAGGTTTCGCTCGAGGTTTTCCGGATCGAACCGCGGCTGCCGCAGACGGGCATCCTTGGGATCGGTGGGGCGCGCGGAAATCTCGCCGCTGAGCAGGCCGCGGCACAGCACGCCATAGGCGGTGACGCCGACACCGGCCGCGCGCATGGCCGGCAGTATGTCCGTCTCGATGCCGCGGCAGATCAGGGAATACTCGATTTGCAGGGCCGGGATCGGATGAACCGCCTGGGCGCGCCGCACCGTCGCCGGCGCTGCCTCCGACAATCCGATGTGGCGGACATAGCCGGCGCGAACGAGATCGGCGATGGCACCGACCGTCTCCTCGATCGGCACGTCCGGCGCGACGCGCGCGGGCTGATAGAGGTCGACATAATCGGTGCCGAGCCGCACCAGGCTGTAGGCGAGAGCGCTCTTCACCGCCGCCGGATGATTGGCGTAACCGAGGAACGCCCCGTCCGGGCCGCGCAGGGCTCCGAACTTGACCGCGAGAAAGACCTTGTCGCGCCTGCCCTGGAGCGCCTGGCGCAGCAGCAGCTCATTGTGGCCCATCCCATAGAAATCGCCGGTGTCCAAGAGGGTGATGCCCGCCTCGATCGCGGCATGGATCGTGGCGATGCTCTCCTTGTCGTCGGCCGGACCATAGCTGCCGGACATCCCCATGCAGCCCAGTCCGACGGCCGAAACCAACGGCCCATCCTTCCCTAGACGACGCTGACGCATTGAGTGCTCCGTCGACATGGCGCTTCCCGCAGCCGATTGTGCCGACCGAATGGCCCGGAAGCGCGGAACTTCCGCGAATTATACATCTCTTCGGCAGCTTTCAATCGTGATAACCTGGCGCAATGATCGGCATCACCCTCCGCATCGACTTATCGCCTTCGAGCGCCGTAGGGCCCGGGAAAATTCGCTTGCTCGAACTCATAGACGAGACCGGCTCCATCTCCGCCGCCGGCCGCGCCATGGCCATGTCGTATCGGCGCGCCTGGCTCCTCACGGACGAATTGAACGGTCTCTTTCGCGAACCGGTCGTCACGACCAAGCTCGGCGGCAAGACCGGTGGCGGCGCGGAACTCACGGGCTTCGGCCGCAGTCTGATCCGCCGTTACCGCGACATGGAGGCAAAGGCACGTGCCGCGCTGGCGCGAAACCTTGCGGCGCTCGATGCCGCGAAGAAATCGGCCAAGAAGCGACTATCGAGCGCTTAGTCTCGCCGCTACTTCAACACAGTGAAGCCCTGCTTCTCGAAGAAGGGTTTGGCCGCGGCGGATTCCAGGAAAGCGACGAATTTGGCCGCGCCCGGATGCTTGCTGGCGGCGACGATTGCGATCGGATAGATGATCGGCGGATAGGAACCGTCGGGAAAGAACCCGACGATCTGTACGCCGGGGTCCGCGGCAACATCGGTCTGGTAGACGATGCCGAGCGGCGCTTCCCCGCGCGAGACGAAACGCAAGGCCGCGCGAACGTCTTCGGCTCCGGCGACCATGCCGCTTACCGAGGGCCAGACGCCGAGCTTTTCGAGCGCCGCCTTGCCGTATTTCCCGGCCGGCACGGAATCGGGATCAGCCATGGCGAGCCGGCGGCTGCTCAGGAGCGCGGCGAGCGGAAAGCCGGGCTTGATGTCGATCGGCGCCGCGCCGGGGGCCGGCGCGATCTGAACGAGTTTGTTGCCGAGGAGGTTCGCGCGCGTCCCGGCCCTGACCAGATCTTTCTTGGCGAGATAATCCATCCAGTCGAGATCGGCGGAGATGAAGATGTCCGCCGGCGCGCCATTCTCGATCTGTCTCGCCAGAGCCGAGCTTGCCGCATAGGAGACGCTGATCTTGCCGTCGCCATGCTTTTGATATTCGGCCGCCGCGTCATCGAGCGCGTTCTTGAGGCTTGCCGCGGCAAAAACCAGGATGTCCTCGGCCGCCGCCGGCTGCGCCCCGGCGAGAACCGCCGCGACGAGCATTACGCCGAAGGCTGCCGCGCGCGGCAACCGGAGCATCGTCATCGCCTCTGTTCCGTCATTGGAATTCGATATATTTAATAGGATATATCGATGCGCGCGCCGAGGCAAGCGGCGAAATCCTCCGAAGCCTGTCGTCGATCCGAGCGGCGGCCGATGACGGCACCGCAAACCCCCTCACTTCAGGCGCTTGCCCGCTTCATCGATCAGGCTGAGGTCGGCCTGCTTGGCGACGTCGATCTTTTCCTTGATGAAGCCGAAATCCCGAAGCATGTCGACGTTCTTCTGGATCGCCGCCAGGTCAGGGTGCAGATTGGGATCGCGAAAGAAATCATTGTGCGTGAATGCCCAACCCAGCCTCTCCGCCGGCATCTTGACGAAGCGCGCGGCGATCGCGACGGCCTCTTGATGATTCGCCGGATTCATATACCAGCGCGTCGCCCGGATATCGTCCTCGAAGAAATCGACGAGGGCCGCGCGGTGCTTCTGAATGAAGCCGGTGCGCGCGGTCAGAAAGAGGAAATCCGTCATCCCCACGGCGTCGCGCTGCGTAAAGAGGTCGCGGCCGATGGCCTGGAGCGCGGGATCTTCGGTGAAGGGCTTCACCCCGACGATCAGATCGACCTTCTTGTCGGCCAGCAGCGCCTTCATGTTCGGAAATTGCGCTTCGACGATGGTGTAATCGCGCGGATATTCGAGACCGTGCTTGCGCATCATGACCCGCATGAAGATATCCTGGCCGCCGCCGATGCCATTGATTGCGGCAACTTTGCCCTTCAAGTCCTCGATGGTTTTGACCGGGCCGTCCTTCAGCACCATGTAGCGGTTGGTGTCGTAGCCGGGGACGCCGTCGCGGATCTCGTCGGCGATGATCCGGAGATCCGTGAGCCCCGCGTTCACTATCGCCGGACCGAGCACGTTGAAGGTCATCGGCGTGATTTCGATCTCGCCCGTCGCAAGAGCCTGCAGCGTCGCCGACGAGCCCGCGAACCGGATCGGCTCGAGCGTGTAGGACTTGCCCAGATGCTTGGCGAGACCGGGATGCTCGAACAGGATGGGCGTCAGTTGGGCCGGGGCAACCGCCCAGCCGACGCGAATTTTCACGGGCTCGTCGCTGCGCGCGGCCGCCGCGCCGAACAATGCCAGCCCCGCGGCCAAGGCAATCACGCCGCGTCTCATCACTGCCGTTCTCGCGCTCATCCTGCCCCCCCAGGCCTCACCCTGCCGTGCCCGTCGCCATTCGCCGGGACCGTCCGAGACGCTATAAAACCGCGGCCGCAAGGACAAGGGAAATGCCGCCGCCGCGCGATGAGGCCGTCGCCGGCTCACGCGAAGGGCGGGTTCGCGCCCTCGATCTGCACGCGATCGCCGGACCGGACCTGCGGGTAATAGTCCCAGACCGCGAAATGCTGCGTGCAGCGGTTGTCCCAAAAGGCGATCGAGTGCTTCTGCCAGCGAAAGCGCACCTGCCAATGCGGGCTCTCGCAATGATCGTAGAGGAAGCTCAGAACCGCCGCGCTCTCCTCCGCAGGCAGCTCGTTGATGTGCGAAGTGTAAGCGCGGTTGACGTAGATCACCTTCTTCTTCGTCAGGGGTTGCCGGACGATCACCGGGTGGACCGAGACATTGTACTTGCCGTCCGGATTGAAGCGACGAAACACCAAACCGCCGTCATGCGTCGCAGTGAGCCCCTCGAGATAGGCCTGCATCCGCGGCGAGAGCGCGTCATAGGCGGCATACATGCTGGCGAAGAGCGTGTCGCCGCCGGTCGGCGGCAGGGTGTGGATGTGAAGAATGCTGCCCATCGGCGGGATCGGGTCGCAGGAGAGGTCGGTGTGCCATTCCTCGCCCGCGACATGCTTCGATTTCTCGTCGGCATGCAGCTGCCTGACCTCGGGATGGCCCCCCATCCCCGGCATGGCCGAATGGACATGGAGTTTGCCGAAATGCTGGCCGAAGGCCTTGAGCGTCGGCACATCGATCGGTTGGTCGCGGAAGAAGATGACACCGCTGTCGAGGAGCGCCTCGTGAAGGTCCTCGACCTGACGGTTGCTCAACGGCTTGGTGAGATCGATGCCCGAGATCTCGCCGCCGATGTGCGGCGTGAGCCGGGTTACCTGGATCGTCTGATAGGACATGGCAGGAGGCTCCTGCGGGGTTTGCAAAATTGTATGCAGAATGCAAAAATCTGGCAAGCGCGCAAGACGACGGTATCGCGCCACCGCGAGATTCTGGCGGCGATCAGTGCCGGCGACGGCACGGAAGCGGAGCGGCCGATGATTCCGCTTCGCGCCGGTCAGCCGACCAACGGCAAGACGGAGACGTGAATGGCGTCGGGCTCGCCCTCCCCGCCGACGGTCTGAATCGCCCGCTCGACCTGATCCAAGGTGAAATGGTGGGTGGCAAGCTTTTTGAGCGGGTATTTTCCCGATTCGAGGAGCTTGATCGCCCGCTTCATCTCGCGCGCGGTGCGCCCCCTTACGCCCTTGATGGTCAGCTCCTTGAGGAAGATCTGATCGGGATCGAAGCCGGTCGCGAAGCCATGGGCCTCGCCGGCGACGACGATCGTGCCGCCGATTTTCGCGAGCTGAACCGCTTGCTGCAGCGCGCCGGGCGCCGCCGCGGTGACGTTGATCACCGCATCCGCCATGCGCCCCTCGGTCAGATCGGACACTTGTTCCGCGACATCGCCGGCAGCGTCGATATCGATGGTGTGATGGGCGCCGAACTCGCGCGCGAGCGCGAGGCGCGCCGCATCCCGGCCGCGCCCGGTGACGATGATGGTGGCGGCGCCGGCCTCCTTGGCGGCGATGACGCAGCCCAAGCCCTGGCCGCCCGGACCTTGGATCACGACCGTGCTGCCGATGCCGACGCCGCCTTCGAGGTGAACCCAGCGGATGCCGTTGGCGAGCGGCACATAGAAGGGAGCGATTTCGGTCGGCACGCTGTCGTCGAGCTTATGCAGCAGCGCCTGGGGGTCGAGATAGAAGTATTGGCTGTAGCCGCCCCACAGGCCCGGCGCCACGCTGAGCGACGTGAAGCCGTACATCTTCTCCATCTTCATGCCGCTGCAGATGTAGTAGCGGCCGGAGAGGCAGTATTCGCAGCGGCCGCAGGGCACGTATTCCTCCATGACGATCCGGTCGCCTTCCCTGACGCCCCAGCGCTGCGCCGCCCGCGCGCCGATCCGGTCGATCCGCGCGACGATCTCATGGCCGGGGATGAGCGGCGGCGGCGCGAATTCGGCGAGGGCGCCGGTATAGATCGGCCAGTCGGCGCCGCAGACGCCGGTGATCTCGACCTTGGCGATGCCGGAATCCGCATCGATTTCCGGCAATGGCAGCTCGCGCAGCTCCATCTTGCGCGGGGCGACGAGAACGGCGGCCAACGTCTTCTCAACCATATGTCGGTGCTTTCCTGACCGTCGTCGGCGCAGCAGCCGGCAACTAGAACGGCTCGAAGCCGCGCAGCCGGGGGATCACGGCCTCGCCGAAGAGCCGGATCGACCGCAGCAAATCCTCTTCCGCGAGATTGCCGAAATTGAACTCGCCGAAGAAGGTGTTGAACGAGCCCTCCTCGGCCCATTTGCGCAGCTTGCGCGCCACCGTGTCGGGCGAGCCGATCAGCACCAACTCGTTGGCCTGAAGATAGTCCGGATCGAGCATGTTGACGATGATCTCCGCCGCCGCGGGCTCGCCGCGCTCGCGGAAATACTCGGCGGCCTCGAGCTGCTTCGTGCGGATCTCCTGGGGATCGTCGGAATAGCTGAAGAAGCCGCGATAGGCCTGTCCCGCATCGGCGAGTGCCGTGTCGAGCGCCTTCTTGTCGGTCTCATCGACATAGACGACGGTCGAGTAGGCAATGTTGGGCGTGCCGGGCCAGCCGTTTTCCCGCCACCCCCTGAGATAGGGCGCGTAACGGGTCTTCGCTTCGCTCCGCGGGAAGAGGAGGAAATAGCCGGTGTGGATGCCCTCGCGCGCGCAGAATTCGAGCGTCGGGCGGTCGCGCGTTTCCATCCACAGCGGCGGATAGGGCCGCTGCACCGGGTTGACGCTGATCTTGAGCTGCTTTTGCCGGATCAGCTTGCCGTCGAAATCCACGGGCTCGTCGCTGCCGTAGGCGGCTTTGAGGAATCTTGCGAATTCGAGGGTGATCTCGCGACGGGTCGAAAAATCCACGCCGAAGGGCCCGAAATAATGCGGCAGGATTCCCGGCACCAGCCCAATCTCGAGGCGTCCGCCGAGCATCTGGTCGGTGATCGCGATCTCCTCCAGCAACCGCACCGGATGGTGCAGCGGCACGACATAGCCCATGGCGCCGAGGCGCAGCCTGTGCGTGCGCGCGCCGGCCGCCGCGACATAGATGCTCGGCGCCGCCATCCAGCTTTCCAGCGGCGTGAAGTGGTGCTCGACGCAAAAGCCATAGTCGAAGCCCAGCCGGTCGCACAGCTCGACCTCGCGCCACAACTGTTCGTAGCGGTCATGGGGGGTCATGCCGGGCTTGCCCCAGACATGGGCGAAATGGGCAAATCTCACCGCAATCGACTCCCGGACAAGCCGTCCCCGTCCAAGTGCCCCATCGGGACCAAGCCATCCTAGGCGGATTTACCTTGCGGAGACAAAGGCAATTTCACAGTATTTCCGGGATGCTTGCGCGAGGGATGTCGGGCAATGCCCAGGTCTGAGCTTTCGACCGATTACGCGGCGCTGGTCCGCGACGCGCGGATTCACGGCAGCCTCTACCGCGATCCCGCGATCTTTGAGCGCGAGCTCGAGGCGATCTGGTCGCGGGTCTGGGTCTATATCGGACATGAGAGCGAGGTGCCCAAGCCCGGCGATTACGTCCGGCGCCAGATCGGGTTGCAGCCCGTCCTGATGATCCGCGGCGATGATGGCGGCGTCAGGGTTCTCTTCAACCGCTGCCGGCATCGCGGCAACCTGGTCTGCAACCGCGACCGCGGCACCGCGGCGACCCTGAAGTGCCCGTATCATGGCTGGACCTACGCGACATCGGGCGCCCTGCTCGAGCCAAGTTTCGAGGAAGGCTACGACAGCAATCTGCGCCGCGAGGATTTCGCGCTCAGCGCCGCGCCGCGGCTCGGCTTTCATCGCGGCCTCGTCTTTGCGAGCGCGAGCCCGGCGGGCCCGTCGCTCGACCAGCATCTGGGCCAGGTCAAGGAGTATCTCGATCTCTTCATGGACGTCTCGCCGACCGGCGAGATCGATCTCAGGACCGGCATCCAGAAACTCAAATACCGCGGCAACTGGAAATTCCTGCCGGAGAATTCGCTCGAGGGCGATTATCACGGTCCCTTCATCCACCGCATTGCCTTCGAGCTGCACGGCCGGCGCAGCGGCCTCGACATGAGTTCGCTCTATCAGAACGATATTCCCGACGTCATTCGCGCGCTGCCCGGCGGCCACATGGTCGAGGATTATCGCGGCGCGACGATGGCCCCGCCGCGCCACCCGCCGAGCCCGGCGCGCCGCGCCTATGTCGAGATGATGGAGCGGCGTTACGGCGCAGAGAAGGCACGGCAGCTTCTCTCAACGATTCCGCCGCTCGTCTATGTCTTCCCGAATCTCATCTGCATCATGACCCATCTCCGGCGCGTCCAGCCGGTCAGCGTCGGCGAGACCCACGTCTATTATCACCCGATGCTGCTGAAGGGCGCGCCGCCCGAGGTCAACGAGGCGCGCCTCCGGGAGCACGAATTCGGCTTCGGCCCGGCCGGGCTCATCTCGCCCGACGACATCGAGATCATGGAGCGCAACCAGATCGGCGTTCGCGCGTGCGCCGATGACTGGCAATTCATCGGCCGCGGCCTGCACCGCGACAAGATCCTGCCGGATGGCGGCGCGACCGGATACACGATGGACGAATGCCATCTGCGCGGCATGTGGCAGCACTATGCGCGCCTGATGAACCAGAGGGACGCGGCGGCACCGGCAAGCTGACGCCGCGAAGGCCGTGCCGCGCGTGGGGAAACCGATGGAGGGCGTATCGAAGGAGCTGGTGGAAGGTTTCCTCTACCGCGAAGCGCGTCTCATGGACGAGAACCGCTACCGGGAATGGCTCGCGCTGTGGACCGATGACGGCCGCTATTGGGTGCCCTGCAACGACGACGACATCGACCCGGCGCGCGAAGTCTCGATCATCTACGACGACCGCGAGCGGCTGGAGCAACGCATCGACCGCTTGCTGAGCGGCTCGGTTCTGGCGCAGGAGCCGAAACCGCGCATGCGCCGCGTCATCTCGAATGTCGAGATCGAAGCCGTGGGGGGCATGGAGCTGATTGTCCACTCGAACTTCATCCTGGCGCTCGCCCGGGGCGAAATGCAGCAGATCTGGGCCGGCCGCACCATTCACAATCTGCGCCGCGAGCAGGACACTTTCCGGATCGCCCACAAGAAGGTCCTCCTCATCAATGCCGACCAGGAAATGCCGCTGCTCCAGTTCCTGATTTAGCGACGCGCCGCGATGTCGCAGTACCGGATCGAACTCAATCAGACGAAATGCCAGTCCTACGGCAAATGCCTGGCGACGGCGCCCGCGGTCTTCGCCTGGAACGAGAAGCGCAAGGTTCGCCTCAACGATCCGCAAGGCGCGCCCGACGAAGCGATCCTCAAGGCGGCGAAATCCTGCCCCTACCGAGCGATCGCCGTCATCGACGCGGCCTCGGAAGCGCAGATCTTTCCGCCGCCGCACAAGCCGTGAGCGCGGCCCAGCATTCGACCTTCAGGGAGCAGAGCGATGGAGCATGGCAGGTTCGATTACTCACCGATCACCGCGCGCCCGCCGCTGCGCCTTCCCGACGGCGCGCGGGTCGCAATCTGGATCGCGCCCAATGTCGAGCATTTCCATTGGGGCAAGCCGGCGATCGCCCTGACGCCGATGACTGCCGCGCTGACGCCGGACGTGCTCAATTATGCCTGGCGCGACTATGGCGTGCGCGTCGGCATTTGGCGGGTCATGGAAATCCTGGAGCGCCAAGGCTTCGTCGCCACGGCGGCGCTCAATTCCGAAGTCTGCCTCCACTACCCGGAGATCATAACGGAAGGAAACCGCCTGGGCTGGGAGTGGATGGCGCATGGGCCGACCAACTCCATGCTCTTCACCGGCATGCCCGAGGAGGCCGAACGGCCGATCATCGCCGAGGTGCTCGGAACCATCGCGCGCCACACCGGCAAGAAGAGCCGCGGCTGGCTTGGCCCGGCGCTCACCGAGACCGCCAATACGCTCGATCTCCTGGCCGAAGCCGGCATCGAATACGTCGCCGATTGGTGCAACGACGAGCTGCCCTACACGATGAAGACGCGGAAAGGGCCGATCGTCGCGATTCCCTATACGCTCGAGGTCGGCGACATTCCCGTCTTCCTCGAGCGCGGCGGCACCGGCGAGGATTTCTACCGGATGATCGTCGATCAGTTCGACGTGATGTACGAGGAAGGGGCGAAGCGCCCGCGGGTCCTGTCGATCGCGCTGCACCCCTTCATCATCGGCCACCCCTTCCGCGCGCGGTATCTCGAGCGGGCGCTGGCCTATATCCGCAAGCACGAGGCAGTCTGGATCACCACCGGCGGCGCGATCGTCGATTGGTATCGCGCGGAAACGGCGGCTCGGAAATAGTCGAGATCGGCGCGCGGGCTACTCGGCGGCGGCGCGCCGCTTTGCGGCATTGCGCTCGAGACAGCCGATGACGAAGTCGGTCGACATGATGTCGCCGAAAACGAGATAGAACGACATCAACGCCGCGTTGTGTTCCTCGTCGGTCCAGGCGGCGTTGGCGTCGGTGACCATGATGGCCCGAAAATTCCGCATCATCGCGTCGCGCGCCGTCGACTCGCAGCACACATTGGTCACGGTCCCCGCGACCAGAACCGTGTCGAGGCCGCGCGCGCGCAGCACCCGCTCGAGATCCGAGGCGCCCTCGATGAAGGCGCTGAAACGGGTCTTATCGACCGTGAGATCCTCGGGCGCGACCTCGAGTTCGGGCCAAAGCTCGTAGCCCTTGCTGCCCCGCGACAGCGCTTCGATGCGCCGAGCGGTTCCGCCCGGCCCGGCCATCTCGTAGGAGACCGACCAATTCTTTAGCGTTTCCTCGGTGAAGACCGCCTTGACCCAGACCACCGTTCCGCCTGCGCCCCGCACGGCACGCGCGAGCCGATTGATGTTCGGCACGATCTTCTGTGCCGGCTCGCACAGCGCATGCGCGACGCCAGGCAACATGAAGGCGTTCTGCATATCGACGACGAGGAGCGCAGCGCGCGCCGGATCGAAATCTTCAAAGATATGCTCCTTGCCGCGCAGCCTGGTCACGCGGTCGATCATGAATTGCGGTATCGAAAGCTTGTGCATGGGCGGGTCCGCTCGTTGGTGCGCTCGCGACAAGGGCCTATAATGCCGCATCTCCAGGGTTTTTCCTAGTCTGGACGCCCATGCAATACGATCCGCGCAGCGCCCGTTACCTCTGCTTCGGCGAAGCGAAAGCGCAATTCTCCGGCGGAGGCGACACGCCGCGCGCCTATCTCGAGCGCTGCATCGACCAGATCGCGCGCCTCGAGCCGAGCGTTCGGGCCTTCGTTTGCCTCGATCTCGAAGGCGCGCGCGCGGCTGGCGATGCGGCGACCGTGCGATGGCGCAGCGGCCGTCCGCTCTCAGTCGTCGATGGCCTGCCCGTCGGCATCAAGGATTGCTTCGACGTCCAGGGCCATCCGACCGAGGCGAACAGCCGGATGTTCAAGGAAAACATCGCGGCGATCGACGCCGCTCATGTCGATGCGCTGCGGCGCGGCGGCGCGGTCATCCTCGGCAAGACCACGACGACGGAACTCACCATGGCGCTGCCGGCGCCGACCTGGAATCCCTGGGATATGACGCGAACGCCCGGCGGTTCCTCCTCGGGATCGGCGGCGGCCGTGGCCGCCCGCATGCTGCCCGTCGCCACCGGCAGTCAGGTTCGCGGCTCCATCATCCGCCCGGCCTCGATCTGCGGCGTCCTCGGCATGAAGCCGAGCTATGGCGCGCTCAACCGCTACGGCGGGATCGATCCTTCGCCGAGCCTCAATCATCTCGGGTTGATTGCCGGCACGCTCGGCGATCTCTGGGAGGTCGCCCACCATATCGCCGTGATGGTCGGCGGCGATCCCGGCTATCTGCCGCTGCGCAGCGGACCGAGCCTGCCCACGGCGCGCCGGCCAGTGCAGCTCCTCCGGCAATACACCTACGGCTGGTCGCAAACCGACGATGAGTCCAAGGCGGCATTCGCCGAATTCTTGCGCGCGGTTGCGGCGGCAGGCGTCGCGATCATCGAGCCCGAGGCGAGCGAGGAGTTCGCCGCCTATGAGGACGCCACCACGCGCGTGCCGGAATTCTTCTTCGACGCGATGCTCTGGGAATTTCGCTGGCCGCTGCGCGCCTGGCGCGATCTTCGCCCGGGCACGCTCAGCGATGCGATCGAGGGCTATATCGACAAGGCGGCGCGAATGACGCTCGCCGATTATGAGCGCGCGGCCCGGCGGCGCGAGGATTTGCGCCTGCGCCATCGCGCGCTTGCCGGCAAGGTCGACGGCTTCATCACGCTCGCTCATATCGGACCCGGCCAGAAGGGCCAGCCCAAGGTCGGAACGCCCTGGTACAACGACGCCTCCTCGGCGATCGGCGCGCCGACCTTCAGCCTGCCCTTGCTGGCAGTCGAGCAGGTGCCGCTGGGGGTGCAGATCATGGGCTTTGAAGGCGGCGACGAGGATCTGGCGGCGATGGCGCGGTGGTTCCTCAGCCAGTTCGGCTCGCAGACAATTGGCGTCGAAAGCGCACCCGCCTGAGCCGCGGCGCGCTTCGGCCGCCCTGAAGCTGCTGCGCTGCTATGGCATCGCGCGGTCCGCCGTCATTTATTACGGCAATCCACTGAAGCGCCGGCGGGCCCGCGCGCTCTATCGGAATTTCGTGACGCCCGGGGCGCTCTGCTTCGATATCGGCGCCCATCTTGGCGACCGCATCGGCCACTTTCGCGCGCTCGGAGCCCGAATCGTCGCGCTGGAACCGCAACCGCAGTTGATGCGCGTCCTCCGCCGGCTTTACGGCGGCGATCCCGCGGTCACTCTCATCGCCGCCGCCGCCGGCGCCGCAGAAGGGCGCGCCACCATGCTGGCCGATGCGGCCAATCCAACGCTCGCCTCACTGGCGCCCGATTGGATCGCCAGGGTCTCAGCGCGCCCGGAGTTCGAACGCTCGCGCTGGTGCGAGCGAGCCGAGGTCGCGGTGACGACGCTCGACGCGCTCATCGCGCGCTACGGCGTGCCCGAATTCTGCAAGATCGATGTCGAAGGCTTCGAGAGCGAAGTCATGCGCGGCCTCACGCTACCGATCCCCGGCTTGTCCTTGGAATATGTTCGCGCAACCCTGGACATCGCCGTCGCGGCGGTCCGCCGCCTCGCCGCGCTCGGCAACTATCGTTTCAATTACTCGCCGAGCGAAACCATGCGCTTCGCCCTCGCCGATTGGTGCGAGGCCGAGGAAATCATCGCGCGGCTCGGCGCGCTTCCGCTCGAGCATGGCTCGGGCGATGTTTACGCGCGGCTCGAGCCTCGCGCATGAGGCGCCCTCATTTCTGTGCCAGGAGGTGCCGCACCGCCGCCGCGATCTTGTCGGGATCGGGCGTGATGAAGGCTTCGAGCGGCGGGCTATAGGGAACCGGCGTATCCGCGCGCGCCACGCGCAGGATCGGCGCCTTGAGCAGGTGAAAGCCGCGCTCGGCGACCACGGCCGCGATCTCCGAGGCGACCCCGCCGCGCAGCGGCGTCTCGTCCACCACCACGAGGCGGCCGGTGCGGCCGACCGATTGCAGAATGGCTTGCTCGTCCAGCGGCACGAGCGAGCGTGGATCGAGCACTTCGGCCTCGATGCCCTCGCCGGCGAGCCGCTCCGCCGCGCGCAGCGCGTATTGCACCATCAGCGACGTGGCGACCAATGTGACGTCGCGGCCTTTGCGCTTGATGTCGGCGCGGCCGAGCGGGATCGGCGTCTTCTTGTCTGCCGCCGGTCCCTCGACGCCCAGGAGCTTGGCGTGGTTCACCACCACTGTGGGGTTGGGACTAGCCAGCGCCGCGCGAATGAGGCCATAGGCATCGGCGGGCGTCGAAGGCGCGACGATCTCGAGGCCAGGCGCGTTCAGCAGCATCGCCTGCGGGCTTTGGCTGTGCTGCGGCGCGCCGCCGCCACGGACGCCGTGCAGGAAATGATAGGTCACGGGTACGCGAATCTTGCCGCCCGACTGATAATGCGCGACCGGCGCCTCGTTGACGAGTTGCGACCAGGCAAGAAAGCTGAAACTCCCCGTGCCCAAATCGACGAAAGGCCGCGCCCCCGCCATGGCCGCGCCCGCGCCGACGGCGGCGGCACCGGCCTCGGCCGTGGGCGGATCGGCAACCCGCGCCGGAAAATCCTTGCGAATGCGGTCCATGAGGTGGCGCTGCGGCCCGAGGCCCAGGACATAGCTGCCGATCAGACTGACGCGGGGATCCTCGGCGAGCGCGTCATAAAGCGCGTCGACGACCGCCTCGGCGAAACTCTGCGTTGCTGCCATGGTGCTCTCCTCAGGCGTAAACGTGTTCGAGCGCGCTTTCGGGCGCCGGCATCGGGCTATCGACGGCGAATTTCACCGCCTCCTGCATGCGCGCCTGAACCTCGCGGTCGAGTTTCTTTAGTCGCTCGGCGCCTTTCGTCCCACCGCTGTCAGCGAGTTGACGCGCCAGGCGCAGCACCGGATCGAAATGGGCGTACCACTCGCGATGCTCCCCCGCGATCTCGGCTTCGCCCCAGGCCATGCGCAAATCGGTGGTGCCGGTCGCCGGCTCCGGCCACAGCGGATTGCTGCCGGCCCAGCGCTTGGTCACGGCCTCGATGAAGACCGGCCCGGCGCCACTGCGGCAATGTGCCACGGCATCGGTCATTGCGGCGTGGACCGCCGCCGCATCAATGCCGTCGACCCGAACGGTCGCGATATCGACGGAACGGGCAATCGCGCCAAGATCCTTGCTTGCGTGGACGAGCGTCGGGAACCCGCCCTTGGCCGTGCCCCACGCATCGATGCTATTGTTCTCGCAGACGAAGATCACCGGCAGCTTCCACAGCGAGGCGATGTTGAGCGCCTCGAAGCTCACGCCCTCCTCGAGCGCGCCATCGCCGAAAAAGCCGGCCATCACGGATCCGTCGCCACGCTGCTTGCAGGCGTAGCCGCCGCCCACGGAAAGACTGATGCAGCCGCCGACCACCGCGGAGGTCGAGAGAAAGCCGAGCGCGGGCTCGCACAGATGAAGCGTGCCGCTGCGGCCGCCGTTGAGCCCGGTGGCGCGGCCCAGGATTTCGGCGAGCGCGCGGCCGGGATCGGCGCCGCGCGCGATGATGTGCCCGTGGTTGCGGTGCGTGGTCGCGAGATGGTCGCGCTCCTCCAAGGTGGCGATCGCCGGCGCGCCGGTGGCTTCCTGTCCGATGTAGAGGTGGTAATGGCCGCCGAAGCGCTTCTCGGCGGCCATTTGCAGTACGGCCTCCTCGAAGCGCCGCATCAGCAGCATGGTTTCAATCAGGCGCCACGCATGAGCTTCGGGCAGCATTTCGGTCATGGCTTATCTCCGGAGTACGGCCGCACCGGAGGTGGGCCGATTGAGACCTTCATCGCCGAGATTAGCGCGGACGCGGCAGCAGCGACAGCGGGAGCCGGTCTCGCGGGCGCCCCGCATCGCGCGCTTGTTTCAGCTGTCGAGAATCTGACGCGGCTTTTCCGAGACCTGGTGCCGCCGACGCGGAACGTTGCTTCTGCTCACGATCCGGGACATGATTGTCCTCCAGCTTGGAAAGGGTGAGCCGTGGTCGGCAAAGGAACCCCGTCGCTGCGGGCAACGGCGGTCGCTGAAGGGCTTGTGCGGACGGGGCGTGCGGTACTCCCGCATGAAACCGCGCATGGGTTCATCACCCTCTCCGGCAGTGCTTGGGGTCGCTATTGGATCTCCTATGATGGCACGCGGCTGCTGCGGGGGGTTGATTTCAGGACGGCCGAGGAACTCCAGCCCGGTTTCATCGATGCTATGGAACGGGCGGGAGCGAACCCTCCGGCCGTCGAACGAGGCTGAGGTTTCGCGGTTTCCGGGGCTTGGGGTGCGGAAGACTGCGTAAGATATGAAGCAGGGTTTGATTATTCCTGGCCGATGGCGCCGCGCGAGATAATGCGCGGCGTCGACGCCCGAACGCCCTCCCGCCGGCTATCGCCGGCCCGGCGGAACGGCTTGGGTGAAACGGGGATCGGGAGCCAACCCATGATAGTCGACATCGAGGTTTGGCGCGTCGTCAGTCTGCTCATCGATCGCCATGGCTGCCAAGCGCGCACCGTGGCCAGCGCCCGGGCCGATCAGATGCTCGCGGAAGGCGACCGCGACGGCCAATTGATGTGCTCAGCCGTCGTCGCCGCCATCGACGAGTGGCAACGCACCGGCCGCCACGATGACGAGCGACAGCATTGACGCGACTGCCGGCTTGAGGCTTACGACCTCGCTTGTCTTCCGCCGAGCCCGGCGTGCTGAAATCTCCCGGTAGCACTCGTCCCCACGCGGAATGATCCGGGCAAATCCGACAGCCGATTTCTTCGACGCCGCGCTCAGTTTGAGCGCGACCGCAATTGCGCCGGGGCCATTTCGACGCCGATGCAATCACCGTCCAACTCGAACGGCCTAATGCTTGCGAAGACCCAATCGGTAGGCTGAAACCATCGCTTCCCCCTCCGTTTAGTGCTTTTCATCCGTGCGCGCATGCGGCCGCCGGGGTCTCTGCGCCGCCGCCCGGCGCCGCGGCTCCCGAGCCGCGGCCGCGGTTGGCAAAGGTGAGCGCGAAGCGGAGTGCTTGTCGCTGGGTCGGGAAGACTCCTTCGATCAAGCCGAGCTTTTCCCGCGCGACCCAATAGCCTCGCGCGTTCAGGAAAACGATGAAGCGTCGGTGCGCCATGTGTCGATACCTAATGACGAGGTAACGAAAGGGACAAAAAGTGCCCGTGTTCCCAATAGAAGGCCCCTCCAGCATATAAATGCGAGAGGGCGCGCAGCCCACGTCCCATAGCATTTGCATATATGCCGCCGGAATCCGGCATGACTTGCTATGTGTTTTATATTTTCCTCCCTTCCCATCGCTCTCGAATTCCTATGCGAAACCGCGCAAGTCTTGTCCCGTCAGCAACAGCTGGGCCGCGACCGGCCAGGACGGAGAGATGAGCGAGACGCGAGCGAGCCTGTGTCGACAATCCGGGTCCAATCTTTTGGAACGGATGATCCGCGCATCGGGAGCAAAGAGCGCGGATCGAGTGACGATCCTCGGCCATGAGCATTTCGATCTGCTCGTAGGCTTGTGCCGCCGCGGCTATGTCGATGTCAGCTGCCAGGCCGCCGGTCAGGGACCGCATTGCGCCGAGCGCGCCGCCGACATCATGTGGATTCCGAGCGTGCCGAGCGATGCCTGCCTTCGGCAGACGCTGCAGCGCCTGGGCCGCGATCTGAGGCCCGGCGGAATGCTCGTGTTACGCGATCAGCGCAAAGTTGTCGACGTTTTCCGGCTGCGCAAGCTTCTTGCCAAGAGCGGATTCGAGCCGGACCGGCAAACGGTCGGGGCGAGTGCCGACGGCCTTCTTCTATGCGCTCGCAAGCGGCAGACCGCGCAAATGCGACGCGCGGCGTAGCGAGCGACCATGAGCGCAAGGAATCAGTCCCAGGTCGCCGGTCTGACCGGCTACGCCAGCGCGATTCCGACCCCGTTTCGTGCCGGCACCATCGACGAGAAGGCATTTGCGGCGTTCTGCGAGTGGCAGATCGGGCAAGGCATTTCGGCCCTCGTCATCGCCGGCACGACCGGCGAGGCGCCGACCCTGACCGCAGCAGAACAAAGCCGCCTCGTCCGGCTGGCCGTGGAGGTCGCCGACGGGCGCATTCCCGTGATTGCCGGCGCAGGCTCGAACGCAACGGCTCATGCCGTCGATCTCGGACAAGAGGCCGAGGCCGCGAGCGCCGACGGTCTTCTCCTGGTGACACCCTATTACAATCGGCCGTCGCAGGACGGCGTCTTCCAGCACTTCCGCGCGATCCACGACGCGACGAGCGTTCCCATCCTGCTCTATGACGTGCCCTCGCGTACCGGATTCACTCTGGCGATCGACACGATCCTCCGCTTGGCGGACTTGCCGCGGATCGTCGGACTCAAGGATGCGACGGGCGATCTTGCCCGACTGGGGTGCCTGCGACGGCTCCTCGGAAAGCGTCTGCGATTGTTAAGCGGCGACGACGCAACGGCGCTGGATTTCCTCGCTCTCGGCGGCGACGGCTGCATTTCCGTCGTTTCGAACGTCGACCCGGAACTATGCGTTTGGCTGCATGCGGCATTGCGGCGCGGCAAAAGCGGCGAGGCGCGGGCGATCGCGCAGACGCTGGCACCGCTGACCGCCGCGCTTTTCATGGAGAGCAATCCCGTTCCGGTTAAATACGCCCTGAGCTTGATGGGGCGGATGAGCGCCGATGTGCGCTTGCCTCTCTGCGCGCCCGCGGAGGCAACGCGCACCGCTGTCGCCGACGCGCTGAGACGCCTCAAGCTCGTTCCCCGGCTGCCTCGCTCCCAGATCCTGGCCGATGCTCTGTCTTTATGCGGCTGACTACGGGCCGCCCGAGCCGAGCTTCGATCCCTTTGTCGATGCCGGGACGCTGAGCGCTCTGCAGCAGGCCCATCGCGCGGAAATCGCCGCCGCGCGCAACCCGGGCCAACTCGAAGCCATCAAGCGGAAGATCGCCAAGGGCGAACAGGTGGTGTGGTGCGATCAAGGCTACGGCTGGACGCACGACGCACCGATCGAGGGTTTCTTCTCGGTCGTGACCGCATTGGTCTTGCCCTATGCGCTCTTCAAGCTGCTGCGGCGCTTTGGGCGCGTGGTCCGTCGCGGCCGCCGCCCGGCGCGGGCGGCCGGCTGAAGCGGACGCGGACAACCATCGATCCCAACATGGAAATGAAGATATTCCGCGGCATCGGGGTCGAGCAGATCGACGCCTTGGAGAAAGCAATCAACGACTTCCTGACAACCCTCCCCGCCAACATGCAAATAAGAGGGAGAGACATCGCGCACTGTCAAGTTGGCGACCAGCCTTCCGTCGTAATCGCCTTGTGGTGGAGCCCAATAAGAGGGCGTTACTGATCGACTTCCGGAGATCGATGCCATGCGTCCATTGCTGCGGCTCCCTCACGACACCGCGATTCCGTTCATGCGCGGCCGGTTCGCCGGACTGATCGTCTCGGCGCTGCTGAGTGCGGCATCCATCATGCTGTACTTCGTCCCGGGGCTCAATTTCGGCGTCGACTTCCAGGGCGGCGTCGTCATCGAGTTGCGGCTGCCCGGCCCGGTCGACAACGCGGCCATCCGAGCCGCGTTCGAGCGACACGATTTCGGGCAGATCAAACTCCAGCAATTTGGCTCGCCGCGCGACGTCATGATCACCCTCGATCGACAAGTCGAGAACGAGAGCCTGCGGACGACCGTCGAAGCGGCGCTCGCGCAGGATTTTCCCGGCAGCGAGGTCCGCCGGTTCGAGGTCGTCGGCGCCAAGGTGAGTGCCGAACTCTTTCGCAACGGGCTGCTCGCGACGACGGTCGCGCTTGCCGCAATCCTGATTTACGTCTGGTTCCGCTTCGATTGGCAGTTCGGTGTCGGCGTCGTGGCGACGCTGCTGCTCGATGCGACCAAGACGATCGGGTTTCTTGCGCTGACGCGTCTGCAATTCGATCTCAACTCGGTGGCTGCCATTCTCGTCCTGATCGGCTACTCCGTGACCGACAAGGTCGTGGTGTACGACCGCATTCGCGAGAATCTGCGCAAGCACAAGACGATGCCGCTGCGCGCGCTTATCGACCTCAGCATCAATCAGACGCTCGGCCGCACGATAGCGACCTCGCTCACCGTGCTTCTATCCATTCTCCCGCTCGCCCTCATCGGCGGCGCGACGATCCGCGGCTTTGCCTTGACCATCATCTTCGGGATCATCGTGGGCACATCGTCGTCGATCTTCATTGCCTCGCCCATTCTGCTGTTCCTCGGGCAAAACCGCCTCGGCGCCGCCGCGCAACGGCCGAGGCTGGCGGTCGCGACGAAATAATGACAAGTCGGCACGTCAGGGGGCAAAGCAATGCGCATCAGAGCCTTTCTACTTGCCGCGGCCGTCGGGCTCGGCATCGGCGCGCCGGCTTGGCCCTATTCCGCTCTTGCCGCGGATAGCGGTCGCGATAGCGCGGTCGCCGTTCTCGCATCCTGGTACGGCCTCGACCACCAGGGCCTGCTCACTGCGAGTGGCGAACGCTTCGATCGGAATAAGCTAACCGCAGCCCATCCGTCGCTGCCACTGGGCACACTGTTGCGGATCACCAATCCGGCCAACGGTCGGCAGGTGCTCGTTCGAATCAACGACCGTGGGCCGTTCCGGCGCGGGCGTATGCTCGACATTTCGGAAACGGCCGCGCGGCGCCTCGGCATGCTCGGCCGCGGTCTGGCGTGGCTCCAGATCGAGGTCGCCGGGTGGCAAGCGAGCGAGCCGCGCATGCCCCGGGCGAGGAAGGCCGCGTCACATTATCCGGGATATCTTCCCGCAAGGATTTCGTGAGCGATGGTATTGCGCTGGATCTCCGTCGTGCCATAGCCGATCGACATCGTGCGCACGTCGCGCAGCATGCGCTCCATAGGAAATTCTTCCGACAGGCCATAGGCGCCAAAGAGCTGCAGGGCCTGGTCCGTCACCCGGCGCGAGGCCTCGTTGGTGAAGACCTTGGTGATGGAGGCGTCGATCGCCAGCGCCGTCCCCGCCTCGACGCGCGCCGCCGCGCGATAGAGCAGCGCCCGCGCCGCCTCGAGATCGATCGCCATGTCGGCGAGCCGCCACTGGATGCCCTGGTTCTGGGCGATCGGCCGGCCCGACTGAACGCGCTCCTGCGTGTACTTCACCGCGGCCTCGAAGGCCGCCTGGGCGATGCCGAGGCAAATCGGCGGATTGGTCGCGATCCGGTCGGCGTTGAAGACCGACAGCAGTTCGCGCATGCGACCCGCCGGCAACATCAGGTTTTCGGCCGGCACGCGGCAATTGTCGAAGACCAGCTCGGCCATGCCCGAGCCGCGAAAGCCCATCAGCTCGAGATGCTTGCCGATGGTGAAGCCCGGCGCGCCGCGCGGCACGAGGATGACGCCGACGCCCTTGAGCCCGGGCGCCGGATCGAGGCGGACGATCACGACGAAGAGATCCGAGACCTGCGCTGCCGTGCACCACAGCTTGCTGCCGTTGATGACGTAATGGTCGCCATCGGCGGTAGCCCGGCACTGGATGTTGCCGATGTCGGAGCCGGCATTGGGCTCGGACATGCCGAAGCCGAGGATCAGCTCGCCGCGCCGCAGTTTCGGCAGGTATTCCCGCTTTTGCCGCTCGTTGCCGAGATAATAGAGCGCGCGCGCCGCCGCGCCCTCGGTGCAGCCGACGAGAATCGCCGTATTGCCGCAGCAGCGCGCGACCTCCTCGACCACGAGGACGATGTCGAGGAGTGTAAGGCCGGGGCCGCCGTATTCCTCGGGAAGAAACAGCCCGACCAACCCCTGCTCCGCCAGCAGCTTGAGGTGCTCGACCGGCGGCCGCCGGGTGCGATCGACCTCCGCGGCCTTCGGGCGAAAATGCTTCTCCGCGAGCCGCCGCACGGTTCCGCGGATCATCTGCTGTTGCTCGGTAAGCTCATGCATCGCCATAACGGCGCCTCTCCTATTCCGGCTCGAAGACGGGAAGATTGAACTCGCCGCGGCTCTCCCAGGCGAGACGCACGCGCATGCCGATCTCCACCGTTTCCGGGGCGCAGTTCACGACATGCGCCATGATGCGCACGCCCTCGTCGAGCTCGATGCTGCCGACGACGTAGGGCACGTGAGCCGCCCAAGCGGGCGTCGGCGGATGATGGACGGTTGTGTAGGTGTAGACCCGCCCCTTGCCCGAGGCTTCGCGCCATTCGAGATTGCGCTTGCCGGTGAACAGGCTGACGGGCCGCGCAAAGAACTGATAGCGGCCGCTGTCGCGGCAATACTGCAGCAAAAGCCGGCGCTCTTTGGTCGCCGCCCAAAAGGGCAGCGAGAAATCGGAAGGGCGCGGGACCGGGCGCTGGTCGGCGGATGGGCTGCCGCTCATGCGGATGCCTCCAGGACAAGAGCGTTGCTGGTGCCCCAATTGCGCAGCAGCGGGATCATGCCGATGCCCGCAACGAGGGCGTTGCGGTTGTCGCGGACTTGGCGCTCGCCGGCTTGGCCGAGGATTTGGATCACCGCCTCGACCAGGTTGACGAAGCCTCCGGCGAGGCCGGGCTGTCCCGTGGAGAGCTGGCCGCCGCCGGGGTTGATGGGGAGATCGCCGGAAAAGAGGATGTCGGTCTCGAGAATGAAACGCGACCCGCCGCCGCGTTCGCAGAATCCCATTTGCTCGAGCTGCATGAGCACAGCGAAGGTGAAGTCGTCATAGGGATGAAGCACGCGGATGTCCGTGGGCCGCAAACCCGCGGCGGCGAGCGCCTTGGGGCCGACGATGGCGTGGCCGGTTTCGAGAATGTCGGCGAGCGGATCGTCGGCGCGGATATTGGTGATCTCGGCATAGCCGGTCGGATGCGCCGCCTTGCGAAAGCCGAGTCGCCGCGCCTTTTCGCTGCTCATCATCAGCAGCGCCACGCCGCCATCGAGCGGCATGACGCAGTCGAGGAGCCGGATCGGATCGGCGATCAGCCGCGATGCGAAGTAATCCTCGCGGCTGATCGGCTTGCGGAAGGCCTCGTAAGCGTTCTCGTTGCGCACCGCGCCGGCGCGCTGCGACACGGCGATCTTGGCAAGCGCTTCCGGGTCCAGGCGATGCACATGCATGTAGCGGTGCATAAGCATGCCGAACTCGCCGGGCGGGCCGGGCAGGCCCTGGACCTGCTCCCATTCGCTGCGATAGCCGCCGTAGCTCGAATGGGTCTCGACCATCGCCGCGTCGGCACCGAGAATAAGCACGGTCTCGCATAGCCCGGCGCGGATCGCCGCCGCCGCGCGCGCGACATTGGCAAGCGCCGTCGCCCCACCGAGATCGGTCGTCTGCAGCCAGCCCACGGTGAGGCCGAGGTAATCGACCATGAAGTTCGACCAGAAGGGGTTGCTCGCCTCGGCAAGGGCGGGCGTGATGGCGAGCCCGTCGATATCGCGCTTGTCGAGCCCCGCGCGATCGAGAATCTGCTCGAGCAATTCGCCCGCGATCGCGAAGGGCGATCGACCGGAACGGCGCGCGAATTTGGTATGCGCGTAGGCGACGATGGCGAGATCCCTGGCGGCCATGGCGTTCCTCACCCGATGATCTTGTCGGCGCGCAGCGCGGCCATCTCGGCTTCGGACACGCCGATGCCGCGAAGCACCGCCGCGGTATGCTCGCCCAAGGCCGGCGGCGCCGCGCCGTCGATCTCGCGCTTGCCGTCGAAGAGAATGGGCGGGTTGATGACCGGCACTTCGCCGCGCTCGGGATGGCGATAAGTGGTGAAGGTACCGAGATGGCCGATCTGCGGATCGTCCATCACCTCCTGGAAATCGTTGATCGGCGCGAAGGGAACGTCGAGACGGTCGAGGAGCGCCATCCATTCACCGCGCGGCTTCAGAAGGAAAGATTTCGCGAGCTCCGCGGTCAGAGCGCGGAAATTCGCGATGCGATCCTGCCGCGTCGCGAAGCGGGGGTCGCTGCGCAGCTCCGGCCGCTTCACCGCCGTCGTGAGCGCTTCCCAGAACTTTTCCGGCGTCGAGACATGGACCGCGATGAGCTTGCCGTCGGCGCAAAGCAAGGCAAAGCAGCAGGAGAAGGACGGGCGCTCGAGCGGGGTGGGCGTCTTGCCGGACGCGAAGAAGCTGGCGAATGGTTGGCGCAGAAAAGCGATCATCGACTCCACCATGGTCACATCGACGCGCCGCCCGCGCCCGCTGCGCTCCCGCTCCAGCAACGCACCGAGCACGCCATAGCAGCCGTAGAGCCCGGTGATCGCATCCGATACGGCCGGGCCGATGATCTGCGGCTGCTCGGGATCGACGAACTGACTCAAGAAGCCGGAGATTCCACCGGCCACGGAATCATAAGCCGGGCGGTGGCGATAGGGACCGTCCTGCCCAAAGCCGGTGACGGCGCAATAGACCAGGCGCGGATTGACGGCCGAGAGCTCCGCCCAGCCGAGGCCGAGCTTGTCCAAGACCCCAGGGCGGAAATTCTCGACCACGACATCCGCCGCCGCGGCGAGACGCTTGAAGATTTCCGCGCCGGCCGGCTTGCTGATATCGAGCGCGACGCTTTGCTTGTGCGGATTGTAGGAGAGAAACTCCGGACCGTAACCGCTTGGGCCGCGAAAGGGATCGCCGCCGCGCGGATTCTCGATCTTGGTCACCTGCGCCCCGAGATCGGCGAGGAGCTGGCCCACATAGGGGCCGCTCACGAAATTCGCCGCTTCCAACACGCGAATGCCGCCGAGGATCCGAGTCATGACGCGACCGTTGATGGAGAGGCCGAAAAATCTCGCGAGCCAACCGAGATGTGGACGCGCCCGCTCATGTTCCCCCCTCACGGCGCGTCCCGAAATTGGGTTCAGAGCTTGCTACCATCGCCGCGATGTGGCAAGGCCGCAATTGTTTCTCGCCGGTCGCGCTCTGATATTCTATAAGTGATTGTGGTGCCGGGCGAAGGCCGTCAAGAGCTTCAGGGAGGAAGAGATGTACCGGAAGAATTCGCATTCTGTATTCGTTCTTGTTGCGACCCTGGCTGCTGCACTTCTTTTCAGTGCCAATGCGCGCAGCGACGAGCCCGTCAAGATCCGCGCCGGCTGGGTCGTCACTCCCGCCTCGCTCATTCCGATCCTCTTCGCCAAGAAGGGCCTCGCCAAGCACGAGGGCAAATCCTATGATTTCGAGCCCCTCTTCGTCGGCGCGTCACCGCCGATGATCACCGGGCTCGCGGCCGGCGATCTCGAGATCGCGGCGCTGGGCTTCTCCTCCTTCCCCTTCGCAGTACAGAATGCCGGCCTCAGCGATCTCCGCATCATCGCCGACGAGACTCAGAATGGATATCCAGGCTACGCCACCACTCTCTACATGGTGCTCAAGAACTCACCGTTCAAAAGCGTCGAAGATCTCAAGGGCAAGACGCTGGCAGTGAACGCGCTCGGGGCCGGGGTCGACATCGGCATGCGCGCCTTCCTGCTGAAGCATGGGATGCAGTACCAGCGCGACTACAATCTCGTCGAAGTTCCGTTCCCGAGCATGAGGGCCATGTTGATGGACGGCAAGGTATCGCTGATCACCGGCGCCGTGCCCTTCATGTACGACCCCGAGCTGCAGGCGAATGCGCGCACCCTCTTCACCTTGACTGACGCGCTCGGCGGCACCGAGCTCTCCTTCTGGACCATGCGCGCGGGCTTCATCGCCAAGCATCGCGCGGCGGTCGTCGATCTCCTCGAAGACACGGTGCGCGCCTATCGCTGGTATGCCGATCCGGCGAATCACGACGAAGCCGTCGATATCGTGGCACGGCAGACGAAGCTGCCGCGCGAAAAGCTCGATGCCTGGGTCTTCACCAGCAAGGACAATTATCGCGATCCGAACGGCGTTCCCGATCTCGCCGAGCTGCAGCGGAATGTCGATGTCGAGAAGCAGCTCGGCTTCATCAAATCCGACCTCGAGGTCGCGAAATATGCCGATCTCAGCCTGGTGAAGGAGGCGGATCAGCGACTCAAATGACACTGCCGGTGGGCGACGCGCGTCCGTTTGGGTGCCCGTCAAGCGGCCTGGCGCGAATAAGCGATCGTCCCGTTGACGATCGCCATGTCGACCGGGATGTCCTTGATCTGCGCCGGCGCGACATCGAAGAGATCCTCGCTGAGCACGGTCAGGTCGGCGAGCTTGCCCGGCTCGATCGAGCCCTTGACGCGCTCCTCGAAGCCGGCATAGGCCGCCGTCATCGTGCACATGCGGAGCGCCTCCGCGATGGCCAGGCCCTCCTCGGGCTCGAAAGTGCCGCCCTGCCAGGTCCGGCGCGACACGGCAGTGCCGAGATCCCGTAACACATCGACCGGCCAATAGCCGGGAGCGTCCGAGCCCTGCGTAACCACCAGTCCCGCGTCGAGGAGCTGGCGCAGGTTGAATGCCTTTTTCATGCGCGTTTCGCCCAGGCATTCCATCATCGCTTCCGCGACATGATGCAGGAACGCGACATTGGGGATCGGCAGGATACCCAGCCGCTTCATGCGAGCGATCCGATCGGGCGTGCACATGTTGTTGCCCATGTGCTCGATGCGATGGCGGTGGTCGGAGCGCGGGTGCGCGGTGATGGATTTGTCGAGCGCGTCGAGCGCCATGTCCATGGCGACATCGCCCATCGCGTGGATGCAGACCCGTTGTCCCGCGCGATGATAGGCGTCCACCGTGCTTTCGAGCTCGTCCGATTGGATGCGGATCATGCCGCAATTGCAGAGCTCGCCGGCATAGGGCTCGGAAAAGCGCGCATTGCGCCCGGTGAGCCCGCCATCGACCGACATCTTGACGCCGCCGATGCGCAGCCACTCGTTGCCGAACCCGGTTCCGATGCCGAGATTGAGCATGCTCGCAGGAACGATATCCGCCTCGATGATGCGAATGAGCATGGTCACGCGCAGCGGGAGACGCCCCTCGGCCACCAGCTCCTGATACGCGCGGACCGTGTCCGCGTCGGTGACGATGTCGTGGACCGAGGTCACGCCCTTGGCCAAGCATTGCTTCGCCGACCACACCATCGAGTCCTTGCGGTCCTCGTAGGTGTAGGCGGGAAAATGCCGGCGCGCCAGCGCTTGCGCCCGCTCCTTCAGCATTCCCGTCAGCTCGCCCGTCGCGGGATCGTGCTCGATCTCGCCGCCGGCCGGCGCAGCCGTGCCCTTGGTCAGCCCGGCGATCTCGATGGCCTTGGTGTTGAGGCAAGTGAGATGCGCGCCGAAGCTGATCGCGACCGGATGATCACGGGTTGCCTTGTCGAGATCGGCACGGTTCGGATAGCGCTTTTCCGGCATGCGGCTGTCCTGCATCGGGCTGCCATGCGCGATGATCCAGGTGCCCTTCTCCTGCTGCGCCGCATGCTCCTTGATCTTGGCCAGCACGTCCGCGAGCGAGCGGACGTTGGTATAGAAGTCGCGACAGTCGAGCTTGTAACGCTCGGCGACGCCGTTGTCGGCGAGGTGAACGTGAGAATCGATGAGGCCCGGCAAGACCGACCGCCCTTTGAGATCGATCACCTTGGTTTTCGAGCCGCGGAGCGCGAGCACGCTCTTCGCGTCGCCGAGCGCCACGATGCGGCCCATGGCGATGGCCACCGCCTCGCAGACCGAGTCCCGCGCATCAACCGTCAGAAGCCGGCCGTTGGCGAGGATGAGTTCAGGCGCCAGAAGGGATTCGACCATCGGGGGCTTCCTGCTGTGATGTCAAACGAGCGCCGCCGTCCACGATCAGGCGCCCCAGTGAATGGCGGCGCATTTCGTCGTCGTGGCGTCGCGCTCTCGGTCGCATCGTGGTAAATTTATACTGCGCCTGCGGGGTCAACAAGAATGTTGTTGGCCAAGCCGACGCCCGACGGACAACGGACTGGCAGCGAGCCGGTCAAGGTGGTTTGATTAGAATGACGCGAAGCGACCGGCGCAGAGTGACCAAGATGAAAATCAGAATCGAGATCGACTGCACGCCCGAAGAGGCCCGCGCCTTCCTCGGGCTCCCCGACATCAAGCCGATGCAGGCGGAACTGCTCAAGGAAGTCCAGCAACGCATGACCGACGCTCTCAAGGTCATGAACCCGGAGGCGATGCTGAAGACATGGCTCCCGGCGACAATCAAGGGCTTCGAGCAGCTTCAGGAGATCCTCCTATCGCAAATCGGATCGGCGAAGCGGCCCGACAAATGAACGAGGCCGAGGCAAGCGGGACCGCCGCCCTTATTGGAAACCTCTTTGCCGATGTCGCGGAGAGGCTCGACAAAGAGGAATTCGTCGAACTGCTCGCCGGCACGAACGTCAGGATCGAGCGCATCGTCTCGACCGGCCAGGCCGGTGCTCCCGGCGATTGGTACGGCCAGGACTGGGCGGAATGGGTGCTCTTGCTTCAGGGCTCCGCCGCCATTCGCTTCGCGGGCGAAGACGAGCCGAGAGTTCTCGGTCCGGGCGATTACATTCATATTCCAGCGCATGCGCGGCATCGCGTCGAATGGACGGCGCCGGACCACGCCACTGTCTGGCTCGCGGTCCACTACCGCTAGGCCGATGCGCGACGCCGTCCGCCGCAACGGCCGATCGACGATTTCAAAAGGATCGGGTCGGCGTTCGACGGCTCATCAGCGCCGTCGGACCGAACGAGCGGGACCCGTCGTCAGCGCGCGTTCGCTCTTGTGCCGAACGGTGGTGCGAACCTTGCTCAAATCATAGGGAGGTCATTTCGACCGAGCGCTCTAATTCGATTATGTCTTGCTTCATCGCGGGCCCTCTGAGAACAAATAGGGGCGGCCGAAACCGCCCCCGATTGCGATCAGGCCGCCTGCAGATTGCAGGCCGCAATCTTGCCGGTGCGCTTGTCGCGCTCGACCTCGAAGCTGACCTTCTGGCCTTCCTGGAGGCTGCCGATGCCCGAGCGCTCGACGGCGGAGATGTGAACGAAGACGTCCTTCGAGCCGTCTTCGGGCTGAATGAAGCCATAGCCCTTCTGGGCGTTGAACCACTTGACGGTTCCCATCGACATGTGTCGTTCCTTGGATAGCGCGGCGCCGTGCGGAATTGCCCGGCGCATCAAACTTTCATGGATTTTCGGGGAGCAGGTCCGGCGCTCATGACGAGCGAGGGGAGCAGGCCGAACCCATCAAGTTCGATCCGCCATAGTTGGACACCGTGCATCGGATTGCAAGCGCGGCGTCGCTCGGCCGGCATACCGGCAACGGCGCTCGCGAATGAGTTTCGGCTATTGCATTCGCCGTCGATTCAGATCGGCGCACGACGCGCTCCGACCGCCGGCCCGAGATTTTAGGACGGACGGCGCTCCGAAGCGAAAGCTGTGGATTGCCGGCGCGGAAGGATGCAACATGTCGAGAAGACCGAGGCATCGGCGCGCCTCGTCGAATAATCAATACCGAGGGAGGAAAGCATGATGATTCACGCCCTTTGGCGAACCCTGGCGCGGACGGTCAGCGCATTCGTCCTCGCCGCCGCAATCGCCTGGCCCGGCGCGGCGGCGCGGGCCGCCGAGCCCATCAAGATCGGCTTCAGCATGGCGCTGACCGGCGCCGTCGCTGTGGCCGGGAAACAGATCCTGGCCGCGCTCGAGATCTGGCGTGACGATGTGAACGCCGGCGGCGGGCTCATGGGCCGGCCGATCGAGTTTGTCTATTACGACGATCAGAGCACGCCGTCCTTAGTGCCGGGGATCCTCACCAAGCTCATCGACGTCGATCACGTCGATCTCCTCATCGGGCCTTATGCCACCAACCTGGTGGCGCCGGCCATCCCCGTCGTCATGCAGCACAACATGACGACGATCGGCCTGTTCGCCAACGCCGCCAACAGCAAGTTCCATTATCAGCGCTACTTCTCCATTCTCCCGACCGGCCCCGAGCCCCAGCGCGCCTTCTCGACCGGGCTCTTCGAACTGGCCTTAGCGCAGAAACCCAAGCCCGAGACGGTCGCCATTCTCGCCGCCAACGCCGAGTTCGCGCAAAACGCGGCCGACGGCGCGCGCGAGAACGCGAAGACCATGGGATTCAGGATCATCTACGATCAATCCTATCCGCCCAACACCACGGATTACGGGTCCGTTGTGCGCGCCGTCCAGGCGGTCAATGCCGACATCGTCTATGTCGCGGCCTATCCGCCCGACACCGTCGGCATCGTGCGCGCGGCCGCCGAGAACAACCTCGACGCCAAGATCTTCGGCGGCACCTTCATCGGCCTGCTGTCCACCCCGATCAAGATTCAGTTGGGACCCTTGGCCAACGGCATCATCAACAACGAAGTGTTTCCGGAAGCGCCCTCCTTCAACTTCCCGGGCATGGCGGAGGTGATGAAGAAATACCAGGCGAAGGCGCCGTCCCTGGGCATCGATCCTATGGGTTATGCCTACGTGCCGCTGACCTATGCCGCGGGACAGGTGCTGGCGCAGGCGGTCAAGGAAACGGGCGGGCTCGATCAGAACAAGATCGCGGATTACATCCGCGCACACAGCTTCAAGACGGTGGCGGGCGACATCGCCTTCGGCAAGGATGGCGAATGGGCGAAGTCGCGCACCACCTTCATTCAGTTCCAGCACGTGACCGGCAACACTCTGGACGAGTTCCGCGGCGGCGCGCACGCGCCGATCCTGTGGCCCGCTGAGTACAAGACGGGGAACATCATCTATCCCTATGGCAAGGCCAAGAAATGACCTGCGGCCGGCGCGGCCGGCGCCGGCCTGATCCCGCTTGAAGCGTCCGACGCGGCGGTTTATTCCTGCTCTAGGAGCTGCCGCGTCGGGGCCCGGCCTTTGGTGCCCGCGCCGTCGCCGTGTCCGAGCGGATCCGTCGCGACTTATTCCGATCAACTCTGGAGGTCATGCCGCCATGAAGCTCTGTCGCTTCGAACCCAACCGCCTTGGCGTCGTGCGCGGTGACGAGGTCTTCGACGTCAGCGGCGTCGTCGAGCTCTTGCCGGCGCTGCGTTGGCCGTTTCCCTTGGGCGATCAGCTCATCAGCCATTTCGACCGATTGCGGCCGGAAATCGAGCGTCTCGCCGATCGCGCTTCGCCGCTCAAACTCGCCTCCGTGAAGCTGCTGAGCCCGATCGCCAATCCCGCCAAGATCGTCGGCGCCCCGATCAACTACAACGACCACATCGCCGAAGCGCAGCAGGACCAAACCATCGCGCATGGCCGCGACCTCAAGAGCATCGGGGAGACCGGCATGTTCTTGAAGGCGAATTCGGCGCTGGTCGGCCCCTCCGAAGGCGTAGCGCAGCGCTTCGTCGACCGCCGCAACGACCACGAGGCGGAACTGGCGGTGATCATCGGCAAGCAGGGAACGCGAATTCCCCGCGACCGTGCGCTCGACTACGTCGTCGGCTATGCGATCGGCCTGGACATGACCGTGCGCGGCCCGGAGATGGCGTGCTTCCGCAAGTCGATCGACACCTACGCGGTTCTCGGGCCTTGGCTGGTGACGAAAGACGAGGTGGCCGATCCCGGCGGTCTCGACTTCAAATTATGGGTGAACGGCGAGTTGCGACAGAATTCAAACACACGCTACCTCGTATACGACATTCCCCGTCTCATCGAGTTCACCACCAGTTTCTATTCGGTTCATCCCGGCGATATCATCATGACCGGGACGCCATCGGGAGTCGGTCCGGTCAAGCCCGGCGATTTGATGGAAGTGGAGTTTGAAAAGATCGGCCGCATGGATGTCCGGATCCGCGAAGCGTGAGGCGCCGCGACGGCCCTGGCCGGAAGCCGCATCAGAAGAGATAAGGCACAAGGAGCGCTCATGGTCAAGATACCGCAGACAATTGCCGGTCTTATCGATTCCGCGCTTGCCGACGGCGTCCCCTGCCTCGTCGGGACGGTCTCGCGCGACGGCCGTCCCAACATCAGCGTCAAGGGAAGCGTCCTGGTGCTGGACGACAAGACGCTCGCTTATTGGGAGCGCGCCCATCGCAACGCCTTCGCCAATGTCGGCGCCAATCCACGCGTCGTCGTGTGGTATCGCAACGCCGCGAAGGCGGACCAATTGCCGCGCGGCGCCACGATTCGGTTCCACGGTACCGCGACAATCCATGCCAGCGGTCCGGTGCGCGATCGCGTCTGGGAAAAGGTCGTGCCGATCGAGCAAGAACGTGACCCGGAACGCAAGGGCATCGCCGTGGTCATCGCCCTCGACAAGATCGAGGATCTTATGGGGGCGCCGCTCCCCGGCTGAGCCCGGGATGGCTGCCGCCGAGCGCGGGCTTCACGGGGATTGCTTCGCGAGCGCGGACTCGACATGAGCGCGCGGCCGAGCCGACCGCGAGCGAGAGCGTGTCGATGACCTGGATGGGGCCGTAGCCTGCCGAAAGGTTTCTCAATCTGAGCGTCAGGCCGTTGTCACTCTCTGACGCTCGACCATGCCGAGATAGGCTTCGATGACTTGCGGATCGGCGCAAATCGCGTCGGGGGTCCCGTCGGCGATCTTCCTGCCGAAGTTCAGCACGATGGCGCGGTCGGCGAGCGGCAACAGAAAGTTCATGTCGTGTTCGATCAGCAGCACCGCGATACCTTGTCCGCCGATCCACCGGATGATCGCGCCCAGCCGCTCGAGTTCGGGCGGCGTCAGCCCCGCCGCGGGCTCGTCGAACATGATCGCGCGCGGACGCCCGATCAATGCGCGCGCCACTTCGAGAAGTCGCCCTTGTCCAAAGGAGAGGCGGCGCACATCCGCATCGGCGAGCTCTCCGAGACCGACGAGTTCAAGGATCCGTCGCGCTTCCGCGCGCGTCTCCGCCTCGATGCGGCGCAGCCTGACCTCAAACAGGCGGCCCTCGAAGCGGGTGTGAGCGCCGACCAGAACGTTCTCGACGACGGACAGGCCGATGAACGGACGATTGTGCTGGTAGGTCCGCATGATCCCCCAACGCGCCACGCGGTGTGGCGGAAGCCCCAGCATTTCGCGCTCGACAAGCCGTGCAGAGCCGGCGGTCGGCGCAATGACCCCCGCCAGCAAATTGAAGGTGGTCGTCTTGCCGGCACCGTTGGGACCGATGATGCCGAGGATCTCGCCGGGATAGAGATCGAAATCGAGCTGCTCGACCGCGACCAGCCAGCCGAACCGCTTGCTCAAGCCGCGCACCCTGAGGAGCGGCGCCGCCTGCGGCGCGAGCGCTTCGCGCTTGGCCGAATCGGGCAACAGCGGCAACACCGCCGCTCCCGTCTGGCCGCGCGTCGCCGGCGGCCGCCTCGGCATGACGCTGCGCATAATTCGGTCGAACAGCCCGGCCAGGCCGTCGGGCCAGAACAGGATCGCGAGCACGACGAACAGCCCGTAGAAGAACAAGTGCCGCTTGCCGATGATGCCGCCGAGAATTTCCGGCAGCAGGAACAGCACGGTCGCGCCGATGATGGCGCCGGCGTACCTGCCGCAGCCGCCGATCACGACCATGAAGAACAGCAGAAACATGTAGTCGAGGTCGAACACGAACGGGCTCACGTAGCGGTCGGCATAGGCATAGAACATGCCCGCAATGACGGCGAGGGTGCTGCTCAGCACAAAGACAAGGATCTTGGTCTTGGTGATATTGATACCCATGGAAGCGGCCGGTTCGGGATTGTCGCGGATCGCACGGCAGGCGCGGCCGAAATAGGTTTGGTCGATCGCAAGCAGGACCGCCAAGGTCGCCAGGAACAAGCCGATGATGGCGTAGAGATAGTTCTGTCCCGAAAAGCGAATGCCCAGAATCACCGGCGCGACATAGCCGGAGAGTCCATCGCTCGCTCCGGTAATCTCGCCGCCCTGCACTAGGACGACGGTGAAGATCTGGGCGAAGGCCAAGGATGCAAGGCCAAGGAAGAAGCCTTCGAGACGCAAGGACGGGATCGCGACGACGAAGGCGAGAACGAGGCCGATCGCCAGCGCCGCGAGGAACGCGATGGGCAGCGGCCAGCCGATTTGATAGGCGAAGATGACGATGGCGTAGGCGCCAATGCCGTAAAAGGCGACATGGCTGAAAGCGAGCTGGCCCGTGATTCCGAACAGGAAGTTGAAGCTGAGCGCGAGCGTCGCCGTCAGCAGCAGCTTCCGGAAGATATCGCCGGTGTAGTCGTTGAGCGCGAAGGTGCAGGCCACCAGTAATCCCGCACCGAGCAGCCAGACGAGGATCGACCGTCGCGTCATCGACCGCTGGGCGAAGGCAACAGCCCGCTCGGCCGCACCAGAAGGAACAAGATGAGAAGCAGCAGCGGGACCCCAAGCGCGAATCCCGAGGGGATCGGCGCATAGCGCAGCACCAGCCGCTCCAGCAAGGCGAGCAGCAGCCCGCCCAAGAGGGCTCCCTCGATGCGTCCCATGCCGCCGATCACCAATGCCGAGAAGCCCTTGATCGCCAGCGGCAGGCCCATGAGGTAGGAGGCGGAGGTCAGCGGGCTTTGCAGCAGCCCGGCCAAGCCCGCGACGGCGCCGCCGGCGGCAAAGGCGAGAGCGCTGGTGAGCCGAAGATTGACACCGACCAGCCCGGCGGCGAACCGGTCGATGGCCACGGCCTCGAAAGCGCGGCCCCATATGGTCCGCTCGAAGAAGTACCAGGCGGCAAGAAAGACGATTGCGGTTACCGCGATGATGAGAAAACCCTGGCTCGAACCGATGAAGGGCCCGAGCACCACGCGCCCGCCGCCCAGCGGCGACGGGGCAAATTGGTTCGAGGTGCCGAAGAAAAAGACGATGCCCTCATGCGTCATAACCATGACGCCGAGGAGCGCCAGGATCGGACTCAAGATCGGCGCGTCGCGCTCGACCAGCGGGCGGACCGTCAGGCGCTCCGCGACCCAGCCGAGAAGCGCTGCCGCGCCGATGACGAAAGGCAGCGCGATGATGTAGGGAAGCCCGAAATCGACGACCGCCACCACGCCGATGAAGGCTCCGAACCCCGCCCATTCGCCCAGGGCAAAATTGAATACCCCCGTCGGCCGCAGGGTCACGAGAAAAGCCAACGCGACGAGCGCATAGATTCCGCCGGTCTCGCCGACGCTGACCATCAACTCGAGAAAATCGCTCACCGCGCGCCGGCTCTCAGTAGCCGGAGAAAATCGCTCTTCCGTGGCGGTTGTTCTCGATCAGCCGAATGACGGCGCCTTGGTCGGGAAACCCGGCGCGATGGTCGGCCGAAAAGTCGAAAGTCGTGCCTTTGGCGCCGATCACCGATTTGAAGTCGTGCGTCTCGGCAAGCGCCGTGCGGATCTTCTCGCGATCAAGCGAGCCGGCACGGTTGACGGCGTCCTTGACCAGCATCATTGCGTTGTAGCCGTAAGCGCTGAGCGAATATGGCTCCTCGTGATAGTTCGCCTCGAACTTCTCGATGTAAGCCTTGGTTTCCGGCTTGTCCTGATCGAAACAGTCGAGAAAGGCCACGCCGTCGAGCATGCCCGGAACGAGCTGCAGGTAGCGCGGAATGCTCTTGTTGTAGGATGCGATGATCGGAATCTTCAGGCCGAGTTGGCGATAGGAGCGGTAGAAGGTCGCCGATTCCGAGATCGTGTTCCCGGCGTCGAGCACCACTTCGGGATTGGCATTGCGGATGCGCTGCACCTGCGGCACGGCGTCGGTCGCACCGGCCTCGATGATCTCCTCGTCGACAAGCTTGATGCCGGCATGCTCCAGCCCTTCCTTGAAGGTCTTGTCGATAAACATCGCGATCGCCGACGTGTCGGCGAAGATCGCGGCGGTCTTGTAGCGCATCTTGGTGAAGGCGAGCAGCGTCTTGAACTGGATCGACGCGGGCATGCCCGCGAGGAAGAAGTAGGGATTGTCGAGCTTGGTGGTGAGCGAGTCTGCCGACTGGTTGGCGCCGAGATGCGGCGTCTTGGTCTCGAGGCTTGCCGATTCCGCCTGCTGGGTCGAGGTCGAGCTGCTGAGCTGGATGATGATCGGAATGCCGTCGCTCGCGAGCTTGCGAACCTTGGTCGCCGACAGCGCCGGCTTGTCCTCGTCGTCCTCGTAGAGAAGCTCGACCTTCTTGCCGAGGATGCCGCCGTTGGCGTTCACCTCCTTGAGCGCGAGCTCGAGCCCCTGCTCCTCGATACGCGCAAACTCCGCCGCGTTGCCGGTGTGGTCGGTGACGACGCCGATCTTGACCGTCTCCTGCGCCGCCGCAATCGAAGCCGAGGCCACCGCAGCGGCCAAATATGCCACGCCAACGAGCGCTCGCCGCATGAATTCCTCCCCGTGTTTCGTTGACCTCGTTATTCCCGAACCGGTCGATATCAAACGAATTTGTCAGCGTCAAGCAACCGTGATACTGGTATTGTGGATCAAGCGT
>Ga0209415_10000368_pt1 | contig 81937 bp, 65 predicted proteins | sample PeaSoiSIISIP2007_FD_187696 | JGI IMG/M metagenome (GOLD analysis project Ga0209415, IMG submission 187696) | Peat soil microbial communities from Weissenstadt, Germany - SII-SIP-2007 (SPAdes) (version 2) | ecosystem: Environmental > Terrestrial > Soil > Wetlands > Peat | place: Germany... | reverse complement strand
CTCCGAACCTTACTGATTCAGAGATTCTTCGAGCCGGCAACCCTCAAACTGCCGTTAACCCGAGTTCGGAGCCCTGCTTCATCCGTCAAATGCCTTGAATGCCGTGGGATATCACGGCGATACTAGAGCTAGGTGATTTGAGTGTCGCGAGAATTCCATGATGGTTCCCGCTCGCAAAGCGCGTATGAGGAAAAAAGATCGGGCACGTAGAGCAATAATTTTCCTTTCCGCCATGGCCGGGGAACACTGAGAGCCTTTCCATTAGAATGAAGAAATACGACCATTCCTCGTCACTGCCGGACTTGATCCGGTAGTCCATCTGTCACCAGAGCATCTTTGTCTTGGGGGAAAGGGTAAGTCTGGGGGAAAGGGTAAATGGGCACATCGGTCAAGTCCGCGGTTTTGTTCCACACGCTTAAGGTCCCATTGAAATCACTCACCTTGTTTTTGATCGGCTTACGCCCGAGGAGCAGCAGCAATGGTAGATACCCCTCATTTCAAGTCAGACACCATAATCCGTCGACATTCCGAGCAAGTCACCGCTGAAATCGACGGGCAGGTGGTCGTCATGGGCTTGGCACAGGGCAAATATGCCGGGTTTGACGATATCGCTTCGATCATCTGGCGCCGCCTTGAGTCACCGCAAACCGTCTCCGCGTTGTGCGACGGTTTGGCCCGGGACTTTGCTGGCGATCCTGCCGTGATTCGACAGGATGTCTGCGACCTGCTGGATCGTTTGGATGCGTTGGGATTGCTCGTGGTGGGCCAAGACGACGGACGGTCGGACTGAATGATCCAGACGCATAACGCCCAGGCCGAAGACCGATTGTTTTATGGCTATCGCCTGCGAACGGATCTGCTGTTGCCATCGTTGCCGTCAATGTCCCGGGAGGGAGCGGAGGACATCGAACTGCGAGTAGGGGACGTTCCAGCGCAGTTGTCCGCCGCCACTTGGCGCAGTCCCTTTGTCGAAATCGGTGCTGATAGCGATGTCCTGGCGCGGGTGGGAGAGCGCATCCGCTTCCTGATCCGCGACGGCCGGCAGGTGATCATCAACGAGGCGCCACCATCCCGCATAACGGAAATCGAAACCTTGTTGCATGGTGTCGTCGCCGGCATCCTTCTGCACCAACGGGGCGATCTGGCGTTGCATGCCAGTTGCGTTGTCATCGGCGACCGGGCCGTCGCCATCGCCGGACCGGGCGGCCGCGGAAAATCGACGCTGGCCGCGGTCCTGGTGGCGCAGGGATACCCCTTGCTGACCGACGACGTTTGCCGCGTCCGCTTCGCGAACGGCAGCGCCTGGGCCATGCCCGGTTCATCCCGACTGCGTCTGTGGCCGGATGCAGCCCGGACGTTGGGCCATGCACCCGACACCCTGGCTGTCGGACGTCCAGGTCATCTCAAACGGCAATTGCCCTCCTCCCTTGTCAGTACCAATCCGATCCGCCTGGGAGCAATCCTCCGGCTCGGAGTGGACAGCCGCCAGGACACACCTAGCCTCGTCCGGTTATCGGGCTTGGCAACAGTCATTCGATCGGACGAAGTCCTCTATCGGGCGCGGTTGGGACGTCTTCTTGGCCGAAAGGTCAGCCTGTTCGAGGATCTGACGCGTCTATTGGCGCTAGTACCGATGTTCAGTTTGACCCGTACCGAACGATCTTCTGATCTGTCCGATATGGCGCGACTGGTGATATCGGCGGCAAGCGACGACCGATGACCGGCGGTCGGTTCGGTTGGCTGGTTTCCTATCCGAAATCCGGCAATACCTGGCTCAGACTGATGCTATCCAGCCTGTTGTCGGGCGGTGAGTCCGTCGACATCAACGCGCCCGCCGTCAGAACCGGCATCGCCACGTTTTCCGAAATGGATGAGTTTCTAGGCATCGAATCCAGCGAATTGACCGACGCCGAGATCGCCGACGCCAGACCCGCTCTTCATGCCGCTTTTGCCGCAACCAACACAGAGCCTTTGTTGTTGCGAAAGGTACACGAGCGATTCTGGCACACGCCCTCGGGCGCGGCCGTCTTTGTGCCAAAATTGAGCGCCGGCGCGGTCTATCTGATCCGCGACCCCCGCGATGTCGCGATCTCCTGGTCCTATCATTACGGCATCGGGATCGACCAAGTCATCGAGAGCATGGCCGATGATGATATCGTGCTGGCACGCTCGGAAACCCGTGCCTCAGAACAATTGCCACAACCTCTGGGATCGTGGAGCGGTCACGCGCTGTCCTGGCTTGAGCAGACAGAGATTCCCGTTCTGGTGATCCGATACGAAGACATGTTACGCGAGGCGCTCGCGCCCTTGACGCAAGTTGCCACGCATTTGGGGATAACCACCACTCCAGCGCTGCTGGATTTGGCGGTCGAAACCACCCGCTTCGAAATTCTGAGCGCCCAGGAAAAAACCCATGGCTTTCGCGAACGGCTCTCCTCCGCCACGGCGCCTTTCTTTCGCGAGGGCCGCTCCGGTGGTTGGCGCGAACGTCTGTCGGCGGCCCAAATCGACCGCATTATCAATCGGCACAAGGCCGTCATGGCTCGCTTCGGATACCTCTGACCGTGGTCCCACATCAGTTCGTGCGTTCGACCCAGGCGATAAAGGTGCCGACGCTCAGCGCGGCGTTCAGCAGGACTTTGACCGCCAGAACCTCGCGTTGCGCCGTCGCCATATCCGTTGGCCAATGGGCGACAATATGATCAAGGCGGTCGACGTCGATCAAACGTCGCGCGGTGGCTGACCGCCGCACACGATCAATCTGTGCGGATAACGATGGCTGCACCCGAGACATGTGAGCAAACCACTCCGGATGCTGAATCCCCCGCCGCCGATTCTCAGTGATCAGCGGCGGAAGGCCCGCCGCACGCAACAAGCGCCGCGCCAGATAGCGGTCGGTCCCATCGCGGAAGAACTGATCTTCCGGGATAGCCAAGCAAAACGCAATCAGACGCACGTCGGCGAGCGGCATGGCAACGTCGAGACCGTAAAGGCTCCGCAGAACATTCATTTGATCCGCACTCCAGAACCGGCCCCTTGTCAACGAGTGGATGCGCGCCTGACGGCTATCGCCGGAAAAACCGAAATTTGTGCCGTTCCCGCGCCGACGCATGCGCTCGACGAGGGCGAAGTCCGTCACGGCCTGCGGGCGTAACGCCGAATAGTCGCTCAGTTCATCGGGCCTTATCCGGGCGCCGAGCCATGGCCCGACAAGTCCATGCTTGATGAGGCCGGCCAACCGCCGCGGATGGCCATGGGAGCCAAGAACCAGTTCCCGGGCGAGTTGGACCAAGCGTCCTTGACGAAACAAGGTCTGAAGACCCCGCACGCCATCCCAGGTAAGGAAGAAATTCCCAAAATCCCCCCCCAGGATCGAGCGGGCGCCCAACGCCGCCGCACGATTGTTCACCCCTCCGAACCACGGTATCTGAAAAGGGCTTTTACACGGAATCCCGCCGGCTGCGATGCTGGTCAGAGAATCCGGATTCCAGTCGGTGTCAGCCGGTGGCGGATGGAACTCGGCCGTCAAGCCGGGGAAGGCGGCAGCCAAAGCTTCGACAAGCGGACGTTCCTCGACATATCGTCCCCGGATCTGGACCGTCGGCAGACCGGGATCGGGAATGGCGGTCAACAAGGTGACCGGCGCCCCCCGGGACAGAGCGCTGACGGCCAAACAAGCGCTGTCGAGACCGCCGCTGGTCAGAATCGGCACCGGCCCCACAGCGCGCATCCGGTCGGCAACCGCCTGGTCCAGCAGTTCCCGCGCCGCATCGACATAGGCGCTGTCGTCCTTCAAACGGATCCGGCGTTCGGGATCAAAACGATGGCCAGAGATCATCCGGATTCGCCCCGCCTCGATGACGACACCGCTGCCGGGAACGACTTTACGGATATCGCGATAGAAAGTAGCGTCGTCGTCACCCAAATTCCGGGCAAGAAAATCGGCGATATAGCATTCATCAATCGCCCGCGACACTTGAGGGGCCGCCAACAAGCCACGTAGAGTAGTTGAAAATAGGAGCACATCGGCCTGCCGACAATAATAGACAGTATGCGATCCCAAGGGATCGCCAGCCAAAATTAGCCGGCGTTCGTCATCGCGCCACGCAGCAAAAGCGAAATCCCCAAGCAACCGTGCGATAACGTCCTCGCCCCACCGCTCGATCGCCCGGCACACCAGAAGTCCATCAGGCACCCCATCAGCAGTTTCAAGGCCGAGAGCGTCTCCCAGTAGGCGACGACCGTCCAGGCGGCCAGCAAAACAAACCCATCCTCGCCCGCCCCAAGCGGGCCAGACGGGACGTTCCCGGTGATCCTCAGGTGTCACCACACGACGCCGGTGGGCAATGGTCCAATGGGGGGCCTTGATCCGCACGAAAGCCCCCGATCCTATTTCATCGGGCGGCAAACCAAAATCGTCAGGCAAACCTCCCTCTGCGCCAGCCAACAGAACGGCCCCAACGAATGAACTCATGGGACTGTCACCTTGGCGGCAAAAGCTCTATTGCGACGCAGCACGCGAAGATTAACCCGATGAATAGAGGCCGTCCGTGTGGGCCCCGCTTCCAGAGGCCGTTCCGATCTCGACATCAAGGATCGAAATCTCAGGGCGCCGCCACTGTGGGCGTTCCGTTGGCGGAGCGTCGAAGGATTCGTGCTGGGTGATTTCCCGGTTGTCTATGGACATGATTTGACCTTCATTCCTTTATCCGAGTGATTATATCACCAGTGATATCAGGGGAAAGGGAGGCGTTTGCTTCGGAGAGGGAAAGGCGCCATTCCATCAGGGCATAGACACCGTCCCGGCTGAGTTCCCGGAACCCCATCCGATCATAAAGGCGCCGGGCCGGATTGACATGTTCGACATGAATGCTGACGCTCCGCCGTGCCGCAGCCTCGATGAACACCGCCTCCAACAGGGCGGTTCCGACGCCGCACCCGCGATGGTCAGGCAACAGGGAGATATCGACGATGCGCGTATCGGTAGCGCCACGGAACAAGTAAAGCCGCCCGACCGGCACCCCAGACTGTTCCAGGATTCCGAAATCGGCATCCCGATAGTGGACGCCGTAATGCTGGTATTGCAGCGAGAACTGCCACGTCAAAAACTGCCGCTTCTGTTCGTCCGACCACGGGGTCGGCGCCAGTTCATCCCACCGGACGGAGCGATAGAGGCATTCCAGGAACGGCCGGTCCGAGTCCACCTCCCCACGCAGGGCATAGCCCTGCGCCGTCAGTTTGTCCGACAACGCGAGGCTATGTCCGAAATTTAGCATGAATCGACCGCCCGAATCAGGTGCGGGACGGGAAGAAGCCATTCCAATTTATACAGAAATTCATCGCCAGCAACGGCTGGCGGTTCTCATGCGGCAAACCGCCGCCGTAAGCGCCCAGCGTCGCTAAAGCCATGGTGGTGTTGGCAGGGGTCGCCGACGCTTGCACGAAGGCTTGAAGCGCTACCGGCGGAGTCACCGTGGTGTTTACAGGCCTTGCTACATAGGAGGTGGCATCCGGCGTACCAATTTCAGTGGCCCCGGAAGCTCCCGCCGCAAGCGTCATCGAATGCAGGTGACTCGCCATTTGCGATTGGTTCACCGCGACCGAGACCTCCCCCACCGTCTGACTAAAGACACGGCTGGACAAGTTCGGCCCCTGACCGCTGCCGATCGGCGTATAGCCGTGACCGGGCGAACCTTGTGGCGTGGACGCTCCTTGCAGGTTGGGCACGGCGAAGGTCTGGTTGACTGTGCCGCCAAAAGCATTGCCAATGACGCTATAAAGCGCCGTAAACTGAGAGATAGGGAAAGTGGCGCCGTTGCATGGAAGCCACCCGTCGGGCGTCCAAGTAAAACCGAAGGCGCGAATTTCTCCGATGAATGCGTCAGCCATGGTGCATCTCCTCCCGTCGCTAGGGCCGCGTCGGATACAGGCCGACGGTGCAAATCATATAGGTCAGGGCCATACTCGGCATCACGTTGTCATGGACGCCATTGCCGCCCGTATTTTGGACCATCGAGCTATCGAGCGCGAAAGCCGCGGTTTTGTTCGCTTGCGTGACATAGCCGGCACTACCGGTTGGCAGTTGCGCCAGCAGATTGTTTGTCGGCGTGTTGGACGTCGCCGTCGTCGCCTGCGTGTTCCAGGCATGGGTGTGCGCCGGAACCATGGTCCCGTCCAAAGCGACTGTTTCCGTCCCCGTGGTCTGGGCAAGAACGCGCGGGGTCAGTCCCGGTCCGCTTCCCTGGCCGATGGCGGCGCGGCCGCGCAAATCGGGCAGACCGAAGGTGGTCACACCGTCACCGCCCCAGGTAATGCCGATCAGCGAATAGAGGGTTTCATATTGTGAAATGGCCACGGTCCTGCCATCGCAGGGCAAAAAATTAACGGGCGCAAAATTGCCGCCAAACAGGCGTATCTCGCCCACAAAATAATCGCTCATAGCGTATCGCTCCCCGATCCAAATGCGCGCAACCGCTCCCGCCCCTCAGGTCCGGGAGGGATAGAGCCCCACGGTACAGATGCAGAAATTAACCACGGCGGAGGGCTGCATGTTATTGTGCGCCGCAGCAGCGCCGCTCGGTCCCACGGCGGCGGGATTCAGCGGTTGAGGCGCGCCGCTCGCGGAGGCGTAAATGTTGGTTCCCGCCGGGGCCTCGGCATAGAGCGCGCCCCCTTTGTTCGCGTTATAGGTGCTGGCCGCAGTGCCGACGGCCGTGACAACATGATTGTGCGTCGGAGTGGTCGTCGAGTCGAGCTTGACCGTCTCGGCCCCCAGGGCGGTACCGAACTTGTAGGTTCCAGCGTAGCTGCCCCCGAACCAGGTCCGTCCCCGCAGATCCGGCAACGCGAACGTAGAGCTGCCATTCCCGCCATAGGTGACGCCGAGCAGGGAAAACAGCGCTTGATATTGATTGATCGGGAGCACACTGCCATCGCAGAGCAGCCAATCCTTCGGCACCCAATTGAAACTGAATATGCGAACCTCGCCGACAAAACTATCTGTCACGTCTTCCTCCGTCTTCAGGTTGATCCTCTTGACAGAAACCGTCCTGTTTATAGAAGACATTAAGGAATCATAAATACTGATAGTTGTCTACCCGAAACATAAAAAACAATCCAAAGGATATCCTCGCCTCCTTCCCCCTGAGAATCGACATCGCCGCCTTCTGATCGCAGACTGATTTCGAAGCCCACGCCAACAGCGCATTTCAGGTCGCCAGGAAACTCCGTCGTCATTTCACCATCCGCCCCGACTCCAGCCGGATCACATGATCGGCCAAGGCAACCACGGAAGAGCGATGCGAGATCACCAGCAAGGTCAGCCGGCCGCGTTGCGAAACCAGGGAGGCGAACAATTGCCGCTCGGTCGCCTCGTCCAAAGCGCTGGTGGCCTCGTCCAACACCAACAGATCGGGACGCCGCACCAAGGCGCGGGCCAGCACGATTCTCTGGCGTTCCCCCCCCGATAGACGCAAGCCGCGATCGCCGACCGGACTATCCAGCCCCTGCGGCAAGGCACGAACGAATCCAGCCTCCGCCAGATCCAATGCCTCCCACAAATCCGCTTCGCCGGCGTCGGGGCGAGCCAACAGCAGGTTGGCCCGGATGCTGTCGTGGAACAAAAACGAATCCTGCGGAACATAGCCGACGCGGCATCGCCAGGACAGACGCGCCGCGTCCTCCATCGCTACGTCGTCGACTCTCAGTCGCCCCTCGGTTGGAGCGATCAGCCCCATCACCAAATCGGCCAGGGTGGATTTTCCGGCGCCGGACGGGCCGACCACGGCGGTCACGGCGAACGCCGGAATCACCGCATCGATTGCGGACAGAATCGGCTCTGCGTCATCGGGGCGATAGCCGACGTCCTCCAGACGGATCTCCCGCCGCAACGAGGGTGGCGGCGCGTCCACGGAGGATTCCGCGACGGCGAGACAGTCCCGCAACCGCCGTTCCAAGGCCGCGTGGACCGGAAGGACCCGCAAAATCTGCCGGCCTTGCTCCTGAAAACGGGCGCACACCGTCATCAAACGGCCGAACAACAGCACCAAAACCAACAATTCGGCCAAAGGCACCCGCAACACCGACAGTCCGAAGGCGATGCCTAAGGCCGCCGCCACCGCGATGACGATTCGTTGCAGTTGTGTCGCTCCGGCAACGACCCGGATCTGGGCCGATTCAGCATGGCGCAGTCGTCCGATCCGCTGGAGAAAGGCCTCGCGGCATTTGTCCTCCGCCCGCAAGATCTTCAAAACACGCAACCCGGCCACCTGGTCCGCCAGTTCGGCATGCAAGTCTCGGCGCGCCTCCATCATGGCGGTGGCCAACCGATGGGCTCGGCGGCCAAGCGGCATCGTCAGCAGTAGAAAACCGACGGACAGAACCACAACGGCCAGCGTGAACGGCGCCGACAAGACCAGAGCTGCCGCCAACAGAGCCGGCAACTGGGCCGATGCGGCCAGGATGGCGAGAAATTGCCGCACGGCGAAACCGCATTGCGCGACCTCGACGGTCATGGCGTGGGTCAAATCGGCGGGCCGACGCAAGGCCGGGCTTCCCCAGCGCATGGACAAAACGGCGGCATGCAGGCGCCGACGCAGCGAGTCTCCATAATCGAGCATCAGCCCGTTGGCCGCGACGGCATGGGCGTAAACGATGCCACTGATGAGCGCCGCCAGCAGGACATAGCAGAGCAACGTGCCTTGTAACCCGAGAATCCGCCCCACCGGGCTCAAGACGGACAAGGCCGCCGCCCCGCCATCCACACCGAGGACGCGCAGCAACGAGGGCAACACCAGCAGACCGCCGCTTTCCACCAACCCGGCCGCGACGCCCAACCCGCCAACCCACCAGAACCGCCGTCCGCCGATTCGCACCACATCACGGGCCAGAGCGACGCCCTGGGAAACCGGGGTGCCGGTCAAACCGCAACCTCGCTCCAAGTCCCTCATCCCCCGTTTCACGAATCGACGCCCGTCACCGCAAAATCTTCCCGCCTTAGTTGTTTTGTCCTATCCAAAAAGTGATTTATGATATTTCATGTTACCTTTGGCGTCGCAAGAAAATTGGACAGTCGTCAATGTATAGGCCCGCCTAAAAAATGGACGATGGGTGCATTGAAGAACACCACGCCACCCAAGGGAATAATTCCGGAATTTTCACGCCGTTCCGGGAAAGCCGCTACACGCCGCTGATTCTTGCCGCAGCCGATGTCTCGATTATGGGACTGTCTGTCGCTGTCGCCATACTTCTGCGGGAGATTCTCAACTTATGGTTTCCGATTTCGTTGGGAAGCCGCACTCTTTTGGGAATTTGCGGCGCCACCCTTCTCTTGCCCGTCGGATGCTGGATGGCCGGCCTCTACCCCGGATACGGATTGACCGAAGTGGACCGCCTGCGCAAACGCTATTCTGTCAGCGGAGCCGCGTTCGGCTTGATGATCGCTTTCGATTATCTGGCGCAGGGAGGGCAATGGTCCCGCGGCGTGCTGGTCATCGCCGCCGTTCTTTGGCTGATGACGTCACCGTTCAGTGACCAGTGGGTACGCCATCGGCTCAATCGGCGGAGGCTATGGGGCATGCCGGTTCTGGTTTGCGGCCAATCACCCCGCCGAGAGGCGGTGGTGGCCGACCTGATCCGCAACCGGGACCGCGGATATATTCCCGTCGCCGTGTCCGATTGGCCACTCCAGACGCAAAGGGCGCTCGGCGTGACGGTCTCGGCCATCGTCATCGCGGAACCGGAGGGCGATATGTCGTTAGGGCCCATCCTTGACGACCTTCCCTTCAGCAAAGTCATTATTCTGCCCGATTTCGGCAATCCGCAAAGCCAGTGGGTCAGCGTGCGCGAGGTGGGATCGCATCTAGGCCTGGAGATGCGCCGCAATCTGCTGATTTCTTCCAACATGCTGGTAAAAAGGGCGATGGATCTCTGCCTCGCCGTCCTCCTGGCCGTTCCGGCTTTGCCGCTCATCGTGGTCAGCGGTTTTCTCGTCAAGCTTGCCTCTCCAGGTCCGATTTTCTATTATCAATCGCGCGAAGGCTTGGATGGACGCACGTTTCGCTTGTGGAAAATCCGTACGATGGTCGTCGATGCCGACCGGCAATTGGAAACCGTCATCGGCCAATCCGCAGATTTGGGGCAAGAATGGCAACGTCGCATGAAACTTCGCGTCGACCCGCGGATCATCCCCGGCATCGGGCATTTTCTACGGCGATGGAGTATCGATGAACTGCCGCAACTCTGGAATGTTATCTTAGGGGATATGAGTATTTCCGGACCGCGGCCCCTGCCCTGTTATCATTTGGACGCTTTGACCAAAGATACTTGCAAATTACGGCGAAAAGTAAGGCCAGGGATTACCGGATTGTCACAAATTTCCGGAAGAAGCAGTCTCTTGTTGGAAGAAAATTCGCTATTGGACACCTATTATGTCAGGAACTGGTCGTTATGGCTGGACCTGCACATCATCAGTAGAACGATTAGGGCAATCGTGCGAGGACGAGGCGCCTATTGATTTTCAAGGCCCTTCGGTGGGCCGATGGAATGGTTTAAAGGAGGGGGACATGCGACTTCGATTGTGGGGGATCGCGGTGTTGACCGCGTTGGTAATGGGGACGCCGTTTCTCCCGGCCCAGGCACAGAACGGCACGCAACTTCCCCCTAATATTCAAGCCATCGTTCAGCAAATCAGACTGGCCATTCAATCCGGTAACGTCGATTCGGCGGCGCGGCAACTCAGTGCCGAGATCATCCAAAATCCCCAGGCCGCCCGCCTGCTGACGACGGAGGCCCTGCAAAGCGCCGGCTCCCGCGGCAGTGACGTCTTGCAAACGCTTTCAACGGCAACGGTGACCGCTCTTGTCCAATCCGGTGGCGCCAACGCAGCCGGCCTGGTTCAATCCTTTACCAATGGCGCCGTACAAGCGGTATCGTCCGCGGGGGGAAGCTCCGCATTGATTCAGGCGGTGGTTTCCGGCGCGACCCAAGCCGCCGTCGCCTCGACCGGTGGCAATGCCGTCAACAGCGCCGCCCTCATTCGGGCAACAACCGCCGGAGCGGTGCAAGGCGCCCTCGCGACGGGAACGGGGTCGGCGGCAACCATCGAATCGATCACCAGCGGGGCCGTAATCGGAGCGGCGCGCGCATCGACCAAATCGACTGACGGGGCCGTCGTGGCCAATACCGTGGGAAGTATCGACGCCGCCATCCGAGCCGGCGCGACGGATGGGGCCACGCAAGCCAGCGGCGGCAATGCGGCCATCGTCACCAACATCGTCCAGACGGTCAACGGCGATCTGGCGAGCGATCAATTGCAGGGACAAGCCAAAACGATCATCAGCACGGCGGGCCAAACGACGACACCAATCGTCCAAAACCAAAACCAGAATCTGAACCAGACACCCGTCATCAGCTTACCGACACCGCCGCATAGCAGTGCGAATTGAGGCAATCAATGACCCGAACTCTTATTCTTCTGGGCGGTCTCGGCCTCTTGACAGCCAGCCAAGCCTTTGCCGACGACAAACCGGCACCGACCACTGGTCAGGAATACAATCTTAAGATCGCCCAGACCGACGTGGCGGACCGCAAGCCGCAACAATATGCGCCGGACGGCATCCGGACGGATGGTTTTCTGATCTATCCCAAAGCTGAACTCGACGAACAATTTTCCGACAATATTTATGCGGCTCGCAATACGCGCCGCAGCGATCTGACGACGACCATATCCCCCAGCGTAATCATTCGTTCGGATCTGCCCAGACACGAGATGGTTCTGTCGGCCAGTTCCGACCTAGCCTACTTCAGCCGCTATACCCATGAGAACACCGAGCATTACAATGTCACCGGCACCGGCAAACTGGATATCGTCCGGGAGGCGTGGCTGACCGGCAACATGGTTTACGACCAGGGAACTGAATCGCGCAGTTCCCCCGACCCCAGCCTTGGCAGGAAGCCGACCCCAGTCGTTAACAAGACGGCGGGAATCGGCGGCGAATACCGCCCCTCCCGATTTTGGCTGAAGAGCGACGTCAGTTACCAGCGCCTGGATTACGACGACGTGGAGACCAGTTCGGGAACCAACATCGCCAACCATCTGCGCGATCGCGATGTCTATACGGGCGGCGTCCGCGCAGCCTACGAGATCATCCCGCAATATTATGCCTTTGTCGAAATGCGCACCAACAAGCGCGTTTACGATTCACTGAACCTTGTCGGCGTCAACCGTAATTCCAGTGGCTACGAAGAACGCGTCGGTACGGATTTGGAACTTTCCGGAAAACTGCATGGTGACGTGTTCGTCGGTCATCTGTCCCAGGACTTCACGTCGTCGACCTATCGCCCGGTCTCGGGACTGTCATTTGGCTCCACCCTGACATGGAGCCCGACGGCATTGACCACCCTCAAGCTGCTCGCCCAGCGCACGGTCGAAGATACGGTCGACATCGCCGCGTCAAGCTATCTGTCGACCCAGGTTCATCTGTCCGCCGATCATGAATTGCGCCGCAATATCATCGTGAGCATGGATGGCGGATTCGCACAGAACGTCTATCAAGGAGACGGCGTACATCAGCATGTCTACGACGGCGGCACCAGGGTGGCCTATAAACTCAACAAATTCGCCTATACGGGAGTCGTCTATCATTATTACCAGCGTTTCTCGACGAACGTATCCGAACCCTACCATGAGAACAGGCTTCTTCTGTCGCTCGGGGTGCAGTATTAACGGCGACAGGTTTCGCGTCCGGGGGTTTGTCGATGAAGTGGTTGCTGGCAGTCATGTTCGCCCTTCTCATCTCGTTGGGCGGGTTGGCGCACGCCGATGATTTTTCCTATCGAGTCGGCGCCGACGACAAACTGCGCATAACCGTCTTCGGCGAATCCGACCTTTCCGGCGAATTCTCCGTCGACGGTCGAGGCAATCTTTCCTTTCCTCTGGTGGGACAACTGCCGGTTGGAGGTTTGACCGTCGCCGAGGTGGAAAGCAAGCTGGTGGAACGGCTGAAGGATGGCTTTCTCAACCACCCACGGGTATCCATAGACGTTCTCAATTACCGCCCATTCTTCATCTTGGGAGAGGTCAATGCTCCCGGACGTTACGCCTACGTGAACGGGATGACGGTCCTGACCGCCGTCGCCATGGGCGGCGGCTATACTTATCGGGCGGACAAGGGAGATGTGAAAATTCGCCGAGAGGCCCCGAATGGCGCCACGGAGTTGCATGTCGCCCCCAACAGTCCGGTCATGCCCGGCGATATCATCGAAGTCGGCGAACGCTTTTTCTGAGCATCGGACACCGTTTGCAGCAGGCTGCGCGCGGCACCGTGCAGGACGACGCAACTCAGTACGCCACTCCGATAGGCCCCCGTGTCGATGCCGATACGACCGGCCAGAATCTCCGGTTCGGACGTAATATTGTGTCCGTGCACGACGACCCGCTCGCAGGGGTTCGGAGACGACAGGAACGGCTCGCGAATCCACAACAGATCTTCCTCCCGCTGGCGCTCCAGGGGAACGTTCGGACGAACGCCGGCATGAACGAAAAGATAATCTCCGATCACCAACGACGTCGGCAAACTGTCCAGATAACGGCGATGGGCCGCCGGCAGTCGTTCGATCAAAGCCGCTTGCATCACGCCTAGACGCTCGGCGGACAATGTTCCCAACGGGGGGTTGACGCCATAGCTGACCAGCGTCGTCAAACCGCCGAGCGGCAACCAGCCACGCCCCACCTCGGGATTTTCCAGGAAATCGAGCATAAGGCGCTCGTGATTTCCCATCAGCACCTCAACGGTGAATTTCCCATCGAGGGCACTTTGGAGCAGCCTCTCGACGACGGCGGACGCCTCCGGCCCACGGTCGATCACGTCGCCCAACAAAATGACGCGATTACAGGCAACCGGGGAGGCCAGGGAGGCATGGCGGGCAATCAATCCCATCATTTCGTCGAGAAGATCGGCCCGCCCATGAACATCCCCAATGGCATAGATCCGCACCCCATCCGGTATGAGCGCGGATCGGTTCGCTGTCGTTGTGCGACGGCGAAAAAAATTGAGCACGGACGAACCTCGTAACGGTTGAACTATAAAAATAGATAAGATCGAAAAGTTACCGGCGTAAAGCCTTTTCGCGCGAGGAAGTCTTTTGCTATGGTGCTTGAACTCTTCTCTCCCACTGGCATGAGTGATGACTGATTTTTCATTGGATATTGGCGATGGGAAAATGGCCCGCCTGCGGCCGGGCTTGGTGAACTCCACCTTGAATCTGGACCCACGGCGCCAACTTCGCGTCCTGTGGGTACGGCGGAATATTCTGTTTCTTTGCTTAGCGTCCGTCCTGGCCCTGACATGGACCGCCGTCTCCCTGGCAACGCCCCTCTACAGTGCTCAGGCCGGCGTCATGATCGACAACCGTAAGATGCGGATTATCGATTTTCGCGACATGATGACGCAGATGCAACCGGGTTTGATCCAGGTGACGAGCGAGGTGGAGGTGATCCATTCCCGCGCCCTCGCTCAGCGGGTCGCCACAAAACTGGGGCTTTACGACGACCCGGAATTCAATGCGAGTTTACGCCCCAAACCCCGGTTCAATCTTGGCGCGGCGCTTCAGCCGGTGATGCGGATTATCGGCGGTGCAGAGCCCCCCGCCCTGACGGACGAAGAAAAGACGGCGCGAACACGCGCCCAGGTGGTCAGCCAGTTGCTGGCGCGGCTCGACGTCAAACCCATTCCCCAGTCCATGGTCATCCAACTCACTTACCGGTCTCCCGATCCCAAGAAAGCGGCACAAATCGCCAACGCGTTCGCCGACGGCTTCGTGATGGATCAAATCGAGTCCCGCTTCGAGGTCACCAAACAGATTTCCGACTGGCTGAACGGGCGGCTTGAGGGGTTGCGCCAGCAGGTTTCCGCATCGGAACGAGCGGTCGAAACCTATCGCTCGACCAACGGATTGTTCGAGAGCAAGGGCTTGCTGGGCGCGCAACAGAAATTGACCGAACTGAACACGCTGCTTATTGCGGCGCAAGCCAATCGCGCCGCCGTGGAAGCCAAGGTTGCCCACCTCGAAACCCTGCGCGTCGCCGGAGGTGATGAATTTCTGGATTCGCCCCTTATCCAAAGACTGAAGGAACAAGAGGAACAGCTGTCCCGGGAAATTGCCGACATCTCGACCCGGTATGGGGAAAAACACCCCAATATGATCAAGGCGCTGGCCGGCCAAAAGGAGCTGCACGATAAGATCAAGATGGAAATCGGGCGCCTGTCCCAGAGCGAACGAGGAGAACTTTCAATCGCCCGGTCACGGGAAACGGCGTTGCGCGACCAGATCAAAAGTCTGGAAGACACGGTCCTGACGCAGAACCAGCTGGGAATCAAATTGCGCGATCTGGAACGCGAAGCCCAGTCCAATCGGGCGCTCTATGAAACATTCCTCAATCGCTCGAAAGAGACGACACAGGAAGCCGATATCAAGCAAGCCGACGCGCGAGTCATTTCGCGGGCCGAACGCCCGGAGACGCCAAGTTCGCCCAATCGTCCGATGTTCCTGGCCGCAGCGACAATCGCGGGACTGCTTCTTGGCGCCATCATGGTATTTTTGCGCGAACATCTCGATCGATCCTTGCGCAGCCCGGAACAATTGGAGGCGATCACCGGCGTACCGTCCATCGGGATGATTCAAACACTGCGGCCGACCGGCAAGGACAAAGGGGCGAATATCAATTCCTATGTTGTTGATCACCCCCACTCCGCCATCGCCGAATCGTTTCGCAGCCTGTGGGTCAGTTTGAAACATGCCAACCGGGACAACCCACCTCATCTGGTGGTGGTGACCTCGTCTCTCCCCGGCGAAGGAAAGAGTTTCACCTCTTTGTCACTGGCCCGCACGGTGGCTGGTCTAGGGGCGCGCGTGGCCTTGGTCGATTGCGATCTGCGCCGCCCGACCATCACCAAAATCGTTGGCGTGCAACCGGCGCATTTCTTCGACGAAGCGCTGTCCGGCCACGTCTCGCTGGCCGAAGCGACTTATCGGGATCCGCTGACCAGCCTGGACATCCTGGCATCACGCGTCCTGGAACGCCCGCCGCTGGAACTGCTCAACTCCCAACGGATGACCGATCTGCTGGATGAATTGCGCAACTCATACGATCTGGTGATCATCGACACGCCACCGACCATGGCCGTCTCGGATGTGCAAATCATCGCGCAGAAGGCCGACAAGGTCCTGTTTGTCGTCCGTTGGGAAAAAACGCCCAAAGAGGTGGTTCTGACAACGCTCCGCATGCTCCGCGACGTCAAGATCAACGTGGCCGGAACGCTGCTTACCCAAGTCAATCTGAACCGCCACGCCCGCTACGGCTATGGCGACGTCGGCTATTATTATGGAAAGTACAAAGGCTATTACTCCGACTGAACGTCCTGCGCAGTTGCAGACCATGTCCGGCTTGCTCCTGGCCCTGGCGTTGGGAGGGTTTCTGGTCGTGTCGGCAGCCCGTCCTCTGCTTGCGGAACTGCAGGCCTTGCCCGCCCGCGCGCTCGCAGAATCGTTGCAGGGCGGACAACCGTTAAGCTTGACCGAGGCACGGGAGATGGCTGAAACGTCCGAGCGCGCCGCAGCCCTGGCAGCGTCAGCGGATCATTGGCAACGGGCGGCCATCGCCCGATTGAAAATCGCCGAAATGCATGGCATATGGTCGAACCAGGGCCTTCGGGAAACCGAATCGGCCCTGGCCATGGAGAGGGAAAGCCTGACCGCCGCCCCCGGCAACTCATTTGGCTGGCTGTGGCTCTCGCAAGTCGAAGCACGCGTTCACGGCATCTCTCCGCTATCGACGCATGCCTGGCGCCTGTCCGTCGAAGCAGAGCCCTTTGCCCCCGACATCGAAGCCATGCGCCTGCGCGTGGGTCTCTTGCAATGGAGCCGGCTCGATGAGACTGACCGCGCGGTACTGGCCGAGACAGTGCGCAAGCAAGCGGCCCGTCAGGTCTGGGGGCTGGTCGAACCAGCCATTCAGGCCGATGGAACAAAGATCATCCGCCAGATTTTGCTCAATGATCCGCCGAAACTGGCGGCATTCAACCAAGGAGTCGCGTCTTATCTTCCCAACAAGTAACGTTTACGGATCTACCAAAGACGGCCACAGGAAAATTCATGGCACGCCACTTTCATTTCTGGAGTTTTGTCGCGTTGCTGTGCTGGCTTCCACTGCCTTTAGGCTCCAATCGTCCGTGGAGTTGGCGCTTGGTGGAGGTTATAACCGGAGCTCTGCTGATATCCTGGGCAATCCTCGGATGGTTTGATCGGCAAGCCGTGAGCGTCGCGCCACGTCGGATCGCCCCCTCCCTGGTCCTGTTTTCGATGGCTGTCGCTTGGGGGAGCTTACAGACGGTGTCCGGTTTGCCGAGCGGCATATGGCACCCCTTGTGGCAAGATGCTTCCTTGGTCCTGGGGCCGGTCCAAGGAAGCATTTCCCTCAATCCCGCCGCCGGACGGGATGGTGTTTTGCGTTTGTTAAGCTACGCCGGAATCTTTTTCCTGGCGCTTCAATATGCGCGCTCCCCATGCCATGCCAGGTGGCTGGTTGGATCCGTCGCCGTCGCCGGATCGCTGTATGCGTCTTACGGTTTGATCGCCTTCATTTCCGGCAGCGAGACCATTCTTGGGATGGACAAATGGGCCTATCGGGGAATGCTGACTGGCACCTTCGTCAACCGCAACAATTATGCGACCGATGCGGGTTTGACGATTCTCTGTCTGGCCGCACTGGCCATCCGGCGGTTTTCCGGGCTCGGGTTTCGTGGCGTTTTGCGCCGTCTTTTGGTCGATGGCGACAAAACAAGCTGGCTCCTGCTTATTGGCGGGCTCATCACTCTGACCTCCTTGCTTTTCAGCGGATCGCGCGCTGGTTGCGCAGCAACCCTGTTCGGCGCGATAGGATTAGCCTTAGCCTTGATGCGATTCGAAGGGGGGCGGCTAATTTTTGGTATAGGAAGCCTCGCGGTCATGGGTTTGTCGTACTATGCGATTCAGTCTGACACAACCGGCGACGGAAGCAGTGTGTTTGATGACCGGCTCACCCTTTATTGGGTCACTCTGGGGGCCATCGGCGAACATCCCTGGACAGGAACCGGCCTGGGGTCCTTTTCCGCCGTATATGGGATGATTCGTCCAGAGACATTTCTCGCTGTTTGGGACAACGTCCACAATACCTACCTACAACTTATCCTTGAACTCGGCGTCGTGGCCGCCTTAAGCCAGTTGGTGGCGATCGGCTGGCTCGTCTGGCGTTGTGCCAGGGGCGCTCGTTCCCGCCGTCGCAACCAGGTTTTCCCAGCGCTCGGCTTTGCAGCATCGGTTTTGGTGGGAAGCCACGTTCTGGTCGATTTCAGTCTCGAAATCCCAGCCATCGCCGGCCTCTATGCCGCATTGCTGGGCATCGGCGTTGCGCAATCATGGAGTAGTGCGGACCCGACGGCTGAAGGCTGACAGGGCCAGAAGAACCAGGAAACGGCTGTTGGTGCTCAGATAGCGGCGTCCCAGCCGGCGTGGTTCGGAGATCAATCGGAAGGCCCATTCCAGCCCCATCCGGCGCATCCATTGCGGCGCCTGCGGCTTGACGCCGGCCAGAAAATCAAATGCCGCGCCGACGCCGACCAACAGTTCCGCCCGAAGCCGGGACCGGTTGCGCGCCATCCACAATTCCTGTTTCGGCGCGCCCAAGCCGACCCACACCACATTGGCACCACTGGCGTCAATGAGCGCGCAATGCGCGGCCTCGTCCTCGTCAGAAATCGCCCCCATGGGCGGCGCCAACGTGCCGGCGATGACGATCCCTGGCGCAATTTCACGCAAACGCGCCGACAATAACTCAAGGACTCGAGGCGTCGCGCCATAGAGAAAGTGGCGGCAGGCCTGGTCTTGCCAGGCTGCGCTACGACGGCACAGTGCCTGCATGAAATCCGGACCGTAGACGCGATCACAGGCGAAACCGCGGCGACGCCCGATCCAGACCAGCGGCATGCCGTCGGTCCCCGCGAGACTGGCCGAAGAGAGAGCGGCAAGCAGCATTGGATCATCCCGGCTCATCATCAGGCTGTGGACGGTGACATGGCAGACATAGTGGCGCCCGCCTGAGCGGATCCACTGTTCGGCCAGACGGATTGCCTCGTCCAACGACGCCATGTGGACCGAGAGGCCCAAAATGTCGATACTCGGAAAAATACGCATCACCGCCCCGGCGGAGAATCGGAGACCTGTTTCATAGCATGCTGAGGCAATAGCGAGCAATCCCACGCCCGGTAAAGCACTGGATTGTCGGGGGACCGCACAATTCCGGATTGTTTAGGGGTAAGGATACGGCCCCGATTGTTCAAAACGCGATCGTGTTCTTGGCACGTTGGATAGGCGATGGCATGTCGGGTCGGTCACAATGCATTGTTGGTGCAATAAGGATATTCTGCTGCAATGATCAATCCCGATGGCTTCCGACTTTTGTGCCTGTTGGCGCGGTGGCCCCAATCCCCCGCGGAACGCCTAGCCCTACAGCAAGCTATTGACGGTTGCCGAGATTGGGATGTCATTTTACGCGCCGCTTCCCGCCATCATATTATTCCCTTGATTTACAAAACGCTGACGGAGGCCGGATCGGTCACCGTTCCCGATCGGACCATGAGCGCGCTCCGACATAAGTCACGGATCGGCATCGGGCGGGCCCTGCGGATCGCCGCTCATACCGGCACGATGATCTCTGCCCTCGACAAGGCCGGGATTCAGTCCCTTGCGCTCAAAGGGGCGGCTTTGTCTTGTCAGCTTTATGGCGACCTCATTTCGCGTGGCGCTGGGGATATCGACCTGCTGGTCGATTCGGAAACCCTGTGGAACGCGGATGCCGTTCTCAGAGACATCGGCTATCGGAGATCCGCCGGCGATTTGCCACCTCAAAGGCGCGCCGCATATGCTCGGTGGCTCAAGGATCTGCACTATGCGCGGGACGGCTGGCCGATGATCGAGCTGCATCATCGCCTGACCAACAATCGCCACTTGCTGCCTCGCGATTTCACCACACTATGGTCGCGACGAGAGATAATCCAGGTCGGGCCATTGGACATTCCGACTTTGGCGCGCCGAGATCTTCCGCTTTACCTATGTGTTCATGGTGCGATCCATTGTTGGGAACGGTTGCGCTGGCTGGTCGATATGACGGAACTGTGGCGTGATTCCGCCGTTGTCACGGCGACGCTGGAGGAGGCCAACCGGGAAGGGCTGCGGCCCGTGGTTGGAGAAGCCCTGTTGTTGGCGCATCGCTGGTTGGCGTTGCCCCTCGCAGAACCGTTGCGGGACATTCTGGAAACAGACCCCTTGGTGACGCTCCTGGATCGGCTGCGGAGTGGCTATTTTCGGGGCGACGCCTGGTATCAAGGGGCTTCAAGGCCGGCGCGGGTGCGGTGGGTACGCTTGCACCGCTATGGGCTGAAAAAAGAGATGCGTTACCTAGCTGCCGAATTGGCCTCCGAGTGGCAGGCCCCTGAAGACTGGGAGGCTATTCCGCTCCCTGACGCCTTGTTTTGGCTTTATCCGTTTCTCCGTCCGGTGGGCTGGATCTGGCGGAATCTTTAGGGCGTGATGACGATCGATTGATGCGGTAAAGCGTCGGCGAGATCGAGCGCCTGGGCGAGAACCTGCTCGACCGTCACTGCGGCGACGCAGGGGGTGCTGCCGGCTTCCGCCGGTTCAAAGTGGCAATTCCAATTACAGTGAAAGCAGGGCATCGGGTGTTGGACAACGCGTGGCGGCGTATAACGAACCAGGCGCGACGGTCCATAGGGAACGAATCGGCCAGGCAATCCGCCACCAACAATGCAAACAGATGGTGTGCCAACCAGGGCTGCGATATGGATGGCCGCCGTATCATTCGAGATGATAAGCGTCGCCCTCGCGAGGACGTCCACCAATTCCATCAGACTGGTGCGTCCGGTCAAATCGATCAGGGGCACCCCACTGCGTTCGATGATCACCCGTGCCAGCCGGCGGTCGCCGACGCCACCACAAATGACCCCGACCAATCCGCTGTTCGTTTGAAACTGCCGCGCGACATCGGCAAACCGGGTGGATGGCCACCGACGCCCACCGAAATTGGCTCCAGGCACCAAAACGAAATACCGTTCCGGCAATGATGCCCCCATGACCGGCCGAGCCGGCAAGAGCTTCCGGTCAAGAGGTTCGACCGGAAGCCCAAGACCGTCCAGAAAGGCTTCATTACGACCAACCTCACCTACCGAACCCGGCGGGTCGGCCAACAACTCCGTATAACTTCGGTCACCGATCCGCTTGCCCAATCGCGTGATGTTGTCGTAACTCCCCAACCAACCGATTCGCCGAGACGCGCCGCTGAAGCGAATGATGGCGTCACCAAGAGACAGCTCTCGTGACCAAACCGGATGGACGGCCTCTGCCGCGCCGTAACGGAAAATCCGCCACAATTGCCTTGTCCGGTAAAGAATGTTCAACCGAAACTTGTTCCGATCGATCGGCCAGACATCGTCAAACAGGGCGATATCCTTGGCAAGACCGGCAACATTGGTACCAACCACGCCAACGGTTCGAAATCCGCGAAGGCGCCACGCCTCGGACAAACGCAGGGCAGACGGCAACCAGAGGATGAAATCCCCTATATTGTCGAGCCGCACCATGAGCACAAGCTTTTCCGATCGTCGCGGCCTGCGCACGGCCACGACGAGAAGCAGCGCGCTGTCAAAAATATAAGTGACGGCGCTGAGAAGACGTTTGGCCCATCTTCGAATCGGGATCGAACGCATTTGATCGGACCATTATGCATTACGCGAACAACTGCCAATTGCAGGATACTGACGCTTTTAGACGAACTTAACGTACGGGCGACCTTGTTTGGCTGGACTGGTCCGGAAAGGAGCGCTGTCAAACCACCCCACGTCGCCAAGCCACTGCCAGCAAAACCGACAGATAAGGGATGAACTCCGCAAAAATACGTATCTCGTCGACATTGCCAACCACCAGCATCCCGGCGAGATAAAATGGAAAGGTCCATGCTATACACGCAAAGCGGACATTACCCAAGGCCGCCAAGGCACGAGGCACCAAGATCCATAAGAAGCCGAAAGCCCCTGCGCAGACAAATACACCTCCTTTCCAAATCATGAGGTTCCGAAACAACCGAAGATTCGTCCCGCCATGATAGAGAGACACTATTCCGGAACTCCGGCCATGAATATACAAGACGAGAAATTTTACAATCAGTGATATCGCCAACAGCAAGGCGGCTCGTGCCAACACAGCTGGCGGCCACTGTAGGATGCGACCATTTTCCGGCCGGTTGTAGAGTAAATAAAAGAAGGGAAGCAAAATGGTCGTCTCTCGATTCCAGGAACCGATTGCCGTGAGCGCCAACAGGGCTCCAAATCGGCTGCGAACAATGAACAGCAGCGCCATTGACAACACGGCCAACGTAAGAATGTCGTAGGGAAACCAAAACCGGTGCCGCGGGCTGATGACGAACGTGTAAAATGCCTGCCAAACGAACAAGCCGTAGGAAAGATAGGCAGCCTGACGATCTCCGGTCAGTGACATCGTGGTAAGCGGAATCACCAACGAAGCAATGGAGAAAGAGGCTAACTCCAGTCCCTGAAAGGCATACGGAATCAATACCGAGTCGGATGGAATATGGGCGAAGCGAGCCATCCAGGCGACAAGATCGGGCGCCAGAGCCCGACCTCCTAAAGGCATGGCAACCACGCCATCGACCCAGTCTTGCGCGGAGTAACCTTTAAATGGAACCGTATAATGCAAATAGGTGAACGAGACAATAACCAGAACCGCAATGCACATGAATTCTATACTAATAAATCCAAGATTCCATTTTCCCGCCAGCTTATTACTGCGCATCGCCGCCCCCTTCTTTCCCGGAAAAGAACAATAATGGCCCCCAACCCCACTTAAATCAGGGCGATGCAGTGAACTGGTCGGCCGGAAGAAACAATCGTTACGAAACAGGCCGTATTTCCGCAGTATCGAACACCGCCAACCGCCCGACATCCGCTGCCGCGATACCGAACCCGAAGATCGACCAAAACCAGATCCCGCCTTGCGGCCCCTCCAGATAAACGTCGAAACTGCCATTCACCACCGACGCCGCCCAAAAGGCGAGGATCCAGACATAAAGCCGATCCCACCCAGTCGCCTTGTGACGCCGCATTTTCCGCGTCAAGCGGACCAGCGCGACAACGAACGCCCCCTGCAAAACCAACCATATAACCAGCCCGGGAACCCCCGCACGCGCCAATATAGTCATATGCGCGTTATGCGGGCTCCGTAAAGGAGCGAGAACACTTGTCTGGAAACCATCAGTATCTGCGAGATTTACGCCGAACCCACGGCCCGTCCAGAAATAGTCACCGAACACAACGTAATCGATAATTTTTCCCCACCATTGCAAGCGCCAGCGGATCGTGGATTGCATATCCGAGTAGTTGACGCGTTGGCCCTGCTCCAAAATAACATCGTCGGCAGCAATACTTGCCACATTGGCAACAATCTGAGAGGCCGAGAGTTCGCGCGGCCCCCGTTCGATGCGGGCATCGAACGCCGCGAGAAAGAGCAAAAGAGTGAGGGTCATGACGCAGAAAAGGATAACGTGACGTCGCCCATAGCGGAGCAATGAAATAATCAAGACGGCACTAATGATCGCCAACATTCCACCCCGGTTGGCGGAAATAGACCATATCATCGATCCGAACGCACAAATCCAGAATAGCAATTCTTGTGTCAGGGGTGGACGGCGTCCCGTCACCAAGCGCGGCAACCCGAGCAAGCGAAACGCCATGACGCCGGCCAAAAGGACGCTGGTATCGCCGGTCTTGATGGTGAATAACGGCACCGTTTGCTCGAGGTAGCTGTTCTCCAGTTCCGACAAGATCAGGAACAGAGGCAGAAGAATGACCGCAACGGTGGAAACCCGATCAAAAAGACGGAGAAAAGTGACAATGATTTCTTGGCGCGCCATCAAGGCGCCTATGATCAGCGCAAACAAGGAATAACCATAGATCACGGCATCGCGCAACGCGTCTGCGCCATACTCTCCTACGTAAGGCAGCGTGCGGACTACTCCCCAAACGTCGAAAATAAGTAAAGCCAAAACAATTCGCGATCTCAGAAAAACGCCGACGCTCGGCCGCATCATGTACAGCATCAAACAAAGCGCCAGAACAACCTCGCTGATGAATATCGGCGAATAACCGATATGGGCGAATCCCCTGCCCCCGAAGACAAATCCAAGCAGAAGAACACCGATAATCGAGAGGCACAGCGCTTGAGATTGGGGGAGAGCTGAATATGGCGCATCGACGGGCTCGGTCATGGCTCACGTACAGAGACAGACGCGTTCACAAGGCTGCGGCGAATTCGACTAATAAACCGGCGGTCCCATTTCGTTCTCCCACGGAAAATGGTCGACACCCCCTTCGCTTCAGCGGCACCGTCGCAGTGATTCGTCAATTCCCCAACCAGCCCCAGGCTGCCCCCAGACGACACACGCATTCCGATCATTTTCCCTGGCATAGGACGAAGAATATGCTAATGGCAATTCTGGCGCACGCAATAATCATGGCAAAACAGAGCATTTCGAAAATCGATCCAGAACGACGCGTTTCCGTTCACCGGCCCTACCGACGCGGGACGGATTCAGACACCGCCCTGCAGATCTCAAACAAGGGGGATGCATTGGGGGGCTGAATCTGGGAAATATAGGGAATGGCAAGTTTCAGATCGATCGCACACTCGATCCTCCCGGCACGCTCCATGTTGCGGAGCATGGTGGCAGCCTCGATTTGGCCGATTGCCGATCAAGGGATGGTCAGCGCATCGAATTTTCTGACGAATGTCGTCGTTGCCCGAGAGCTCGGCATTTATGAGTTTGGGCTCTTCACCCTTGGCTGGTCGGCGACCCTCCTCATATTGACCCTCCAGTTCTCCCTTCTCTCAGCCCCGATGTTTAGTTTCGCGGCGCGACTGGATGAGGGCGCTCGTGCTTCCTATTTCGGCGGACTGATGTTAAGAGAGGCCATATTCGCCGCTGCCGCCTTTCTTGTTTTGTTCGGCGGCGCCCATCTGGGAAGCGTCTTTTCTCCAGCATGGCCTTTCGCGAAAGTCGCTCTGCCAATGGCCGCCGCAGGCGCGCTCTATGTCTGGCAGGATTTCGTCAGACGCTGCCTCTTCGCACAGGGAAAATCGATAACGGCTTTCGTGGCGGATATTATTTGTTATCCGTTGCAGCTGGTCGCGTTGCTCATCGAAATGGGACGCGGATTATCGTTGTCCGAGTTGTTTTGGATCATTGCGGCCACGTCCGGCGCGGCATCGATTGTCGGCTTCGTCGCGTTGCTCCCTCTGCGCATGGAAACGGCGGATACGCGCAGACTCCTCGCCCAACACTGGCCCTTCGCTCGTTGGCTGATCGGTTCGGCGGCAACAAATTGGATCGTGCTGAACGCGTTTTACATTTCCGCAGGCCTGATCGCCGGCGCGATCGCCGTCGCCGAATTGCGGGCGGCATCCTTGTTGTTTGCAATCGGAAACGTCGTTCTCCTTGGCTTCGAGAACTTTGTTCCGGCACGCGGCGCCGAGTTGCTTCACAAGAAAGGGTGGGATGCATTCTTCAGTTTTATGTGTTTCTGGACCGCAGCAGGATTGCTGATCAGCCTTGCCATCGCCGCGTGCGCCGTCGCCGCGCCGCGCTTCTGGTTGACCCTCGCTTTTGGCGAAAGCCTCTCCAACGCCGCGCCTCTCGTCTATGGTTTGTCCATCGCCTACCCGTTGTCCGTTTATCTTACGTCAACGGCGGTCTTGATTCGCACCACGGCGGCAACCCGGTCGATTTTTGTTATCGGCATCTGGATGGCTGGCATCACTCTCTTGGCGGCTTACCCTGCGGTCGCGATTTTTGGGCTGCCGGGCGCAGTCGGCGGGCAGGTTCTCTGTTGCGCTGTTGGCTGTTGGCTAATGACGTCGAGCGTCAAGAGGCTTCGACACAGTGCCATGGTATCCGTCGGACAATGACGTTGTTCATCGGCTCACGGTCCACGTTACGAGGTAAAATGGCGATACCGACCATCTCTCTGTTCAAATTGAACTATCTTGGCGACGCTGTCACATTTCTTCCGACCGTTCAGGGAATCAGGCGAATATTTCCAGACGCCTCCCTCATGATGGTGTGCAACAAGGCAACAGCAAGCATATATAGCCGAACCTTTCCCAAAATCGTGACAATCGGCTTGGACCGACAGCGTGTGAATGGAATTCGCGGCCTTATCAACCTTCCCCGGATTCTTTGGCACTTGGGCGTGAGGACGTGCGATTACGGATTGCTTTCGCACGACGAACCCGCGCTGTCCTATCTGGCTGCTCTTTTCTCGTTGTCAAAACAGCGGATCGGATTCGAACTGACCGGCCATTCCTTTCGGCATACGCTTACGAAAACCCTTCCCGCAGAAAATGGGCGTAATATTGTTGATCTCAATTTTGATCTTGTGCGGTTTCTGACCGGCGACATGTCCCTGTGCCCGGAGAGAACACCAATCGGCTATACGAAAGATGATGCCGCTGTGGTCACCGCGAAATTACGGAACACCGGAATCGAAGACGGCACGCCATTTGTATTGATACACCCTCTTGCCAAAAGGATTTATCAGCAATGGGGATTGCATAAATACAAAGATCTTTCCAGGAGGATCGAGAAAACGGGTTTAAAAACGGTATTTCTATCGGAATGTCATGAAAATAATTTCATGGATGTTGCCAGAATTTCCGATATGACCCACCCTCAACTTTCCAGGTTGTGCGAAAAAGCGCGATTGTTCGTCGGAAGCAATTCCGGACCATTGCATGTTGCAGCGGCAATGGGGACCTCTACCTTGTCCATCCAAGGACCGACGTCCCGTGAATGGAACGTCTATTGGACTGACGTGCCACACAAACGCATTGCGGCGGACTCCGTGGGCTGCGCTCCCTGTGAACGGTTGGGACATGTCACGTGGGACTGTACCAATGAAGCGCGACCGATGGAATGCATGGCCGAGATCTCTGTCGAAGAAGTCTATCTTGCCGCCATGGACTTGCTGTCATGACGAGATGCCGATTAACGGAGGGAGGAGATTTATGAAGAGCATTCGGCGCATTGTCAGGAAAATGGCAGAAACATTTGCCCCCAAATTACTTTTTGAATTTCGTTCGCGAAAATATGGGAACGAGGAACCCGAATTAGCCCTGGTCCCCCTTCTGTGCGACACACATTTGGCCACCGTCGATGTCGGTGCCCATTGGGGTCTCTACAGCAGCATCATGGCTCGCCACTCTCGATTGTGCTACGCGTTTGAAGCCAACCCAGCCGTGGCGCGGACCCTTGAGAAGACCGCGCTTCCCGGGGTCGAAGTCATCCATGCGGCCCTGTCTGAAAAATCTGGTGAGTTGACGCTGCGCGTTCCCAGGAACTGCTTGCAGCAGGCAACGGTCGAACGACAGAACACTCTTTCCGATATCGGACCGCAGACGGGCATCGACGAGGTGATCGTCCCCACCAAGCGACTCGACGACTGTTCGCTGGAACCGGTTTCACTCATCAAGATCGACGTTGAAGGTCATGAAGAGGCTGTCCTGCACGGCGCCGAGACACTTATCGCCCGCGACCACCCCTTCTTCATCATCGAATGCGAGGAGCGCCACAAGCCGGGTTCCGTCGAGCGCGTCCGCCAATGGATGGCGTCCAGAGGATATCGAGGATGGTTCTTTCGCGACGGCAAACTGACGTCATTGGAAAATTTCCGCACCGACTTGCATCAGACCAGACACCAACTCCTCTGCCAGGATGGGTCGTACATCAACAATTTTATCTTTGCACACGAAACGAAACTGGACCGCATCAGCCACCTATCCTAGCAGCGAGATTTTGCCAGTTGGACCAGCCTCTCGACGAAGAAAAGGCGATCGGCTATAGTCGCGCGCTCGCCTAATGCAAAAGTTTCGAGGATGTCGCCAATGTCCGGAATCGGACGCCGGCGCTGGCGCAAAGAGGGACTGTCGCCGGGACGGCCGAACCGGCATTCATCATCGTTCAGCGTGGAAGCTCTACGAGAAAGTCGGTAAAATTCCACCGGCGTGATGGCTCCTTTTGCGGTCGATGCGCAGCGAGTGGGATAGACTGGCGGTTTTCGGTCTGAGCCAAGGAATAGAAGACAACAAATATGCGCCGCTTTTCCGGTTTCATTGTTCTTTTGGTCATTATTCTGGTCAATCTCGGCGTGTGGTGGCTGATGAATCGCCCGCACTCCGATGTCGCCTGGCACGGCGAGATCAGAAGTATCTCGTTCAGCCCCTACCGCAAGGATGACGACGCCCTCGTCGACCGGGAACCACCCCCGGAATCGATCGACAAGGACTTGGCGCTGATCGCCCCCGTGGTGAATTCCATCCGCCTCTACAACGCCAAGCCGATGACCCGGACCATCCCGGCCATGGCGGCGAAATACAATCTGCGGGTCACAGCCGGCGCCTGGCTCTCCGGCGCGCTGGCCGATCCGAACCTGCGACTCGACAAGCCGCCGGGGCAAATGTCTCCCGACGAATTGAAGACCTACCAGGTCCAAATGCGCGACCTCACCGCCAATGAGGAGGAAATCAACGGCGTCATCGCCATGGCGCGTGAAAATCCCAATATCGACCGCATCATCGTCGGCAACGAAACCATTCTGACCGGACAAACCACCGTCGGCCAACTGATCCGCTATATCCGGCAAGTCAAATCCAAGGTTTCTCTGCCGGTCTCGACCGCGGAACCGGCCTCGGTCTGGCTCTCGCATCCCGAACTGGCACGCGAAGTCGACTTCATCGCTTTGCATGTGCTGCCTTATTGGGAAGGAATCCCGGCGGAAGATTCCGTTGATTTCGTGTTCGGCGAATATGACAACCTCGCACGCATCTACCCCGATAAACATGTGATGCTGGCCGAGGTCGGCTGGCCGTCCGCCGGCAAGGGTCGCCAGAAAGCCGAGCCATCGGTCATCAACCAGGCGCTGTTCCTGCGCCGTTTCCTGAACCGCGCCACCATCGAAGGCATCGACTACAACGTCATCGAAGCCTTCGACCAACCCTGGAAGAAGGCCTTCGAATGGACCGTCGGCACCCATTGGGGTGTCTGGGATGCGGATCGCAATCCGAAATTCTCGATGGTCGAGCCGGTCCTCGAAATGAAACAGTGGCCGATCCAGGCCGTCGCCGCCACCATTCTGGCCCTGCTGCCGGTGATGTGGTTCCTCTATAACTGGAGCCATCTGCGGACCAGGGGCAAAATCTTCTTCGCCGCCCTGGTTCAAGGCGCCGCCTCCCTGGTCATCTGGACCATGTCGGTGCCGGTCATCCGCGATTTCGCGCCGTCGACCGAACTCCTCTATTCGGTCCTGTTGCCCGCCCAGTTGATCTTGCTGGTGGTCGTCCTGATCGCCGGCTACGAAATGACCGAATTGACCTGGGCGCGCCAGATGCGCCGGACCTTCACGCCGGAAACCTCGCCGCCGGCGACCCGCTTCCCCAAGGTATCGTTGCACTTGCCCTGTTATAACGAACCGCCCGAGATGTTGAAGGAGACGCTGGATAGCCTGAACGCCCTCGATTACCCGAACTTCGAGGTTCTGGTCCTCGACAACAACACCAAAGACCCCGAGGTGTGGAAACCGGTCCTGGACTATTGCACCAAACTTGGCGACCGGTTCCGCTTCTATCACCTAGGCAAATGGCCGGGCGCCAAGGCCGGGGCGTTGAACTTCGCCCTGACCCAAACCGATCCCGAAGCCGAGGTCATCGGCGTTATCGACTCCGATTATCAGGTCAACACCGATTGGCTGAAGGTGCTGGTGCCCTATTTTGAAAATCCGAAAGTCGGCTGGGTCCAGGCCCCGCAAGATCATCGCGAATGGGAACTGGATCTGTTCAAAGAATTCATCAATTGGGAATATGCCGGCTTTTTCGACATCGGCATGGTGGCCAGAAACGAAGACAATGCGATCATCCAGCATGGCACGATGACGCTGATCCGCCGCCAAGCCCTTGAAGAAACCGGAAATTGGGCGGAATGGACGATTGTCGAGGATGCCGAGTTGGGCCTGCGCCTGCTGGAGAACGGCTATGAATCGGTCTATCTCAGCCATCGGTTCGGTCACGGCCTGACGCCCGACAATTTCACCGCTTACAAAAAGCAGCGCTTCCGCTGGGCTTATGGCGCCTGCCAGATTCTCAAAGGTCATTGGCGGTCGCTGATTCCGTTCTGCGACACCGGCCTCACCGCCAGCCAGAAATATCATTTCGTCACCGGTTGGCTTCCCTGGTTTGCCGATGCCCTTTACGTGATGTTCACCATTTTGTCGGTGTTCTGGACGATTGGACTGGTCGTCTCTCCCCAAACTTTCGATTTTCCCTTGGCGATCTTCGTCATGCCGACCGTCGGCGTCTTCATCGCCAAGATGATCCATCACCAATTTCTGTATTCGACCCGGGTCAAGTGCAACTGGCGCCAGCGGATCGGGTCGGCCATCGCCGGAATGGGTTTGACCTATTATATCGGCAAGGCCATGTGGCAGGGCGTTTTCACCAAGACCATCCCCTTCCTCAGGACACCCAAATGTGAAGACAAGGCTGCCTGGACCGCCGGCTTCATGATGGCCTCGGAAGAAACGGTCCTCATGCTGTCGCAATGGTTCTGCGCGGCGCTCATCCTGATCGTCAAAGGATGGGGCGATTTCGACGCGCGGATGTGGGCGCTTGTCCTGACCGTGCAGTCGATTCCCTATCTGGCCGCCCTGACCACGGCGATGATTTCCGCCCTGCCGACCGAGAACTTCATGCGCTGGCTGCGCCACACACCCAAAGTGCCACCATTGGCTCCGACGCAAGCGGCGGAATGATGCCTGACGGACGATCCAACGGCTTCAGGTGTGGATAGGACATTGACGAACACGGACGCACACGGACGGCCACGGATAGACACGAACCGGAATATGCGCCGCAGGCATCGGCCGCTTAGTCCTGCCAGGGCACTGACTCTAACGCTTGATTTCCTCGTCATGCCCGCGAAAGCGGGAATGACGGATGAGGGTACTTTCCGTTGGCGTCAGTACGCGAGATGCGAACAGGAGAACGCAAGCATGCCTGCGGCGCTCATCCGCGTGCATCCGTGGCCGTCCGTGTGCGTCCGTGTTCCCCACCATCCTCCATCATCCCGGTACCTGTCGTCATTCCCGATGCGCTTTCGCGCCGAGACAATATGACCCTCACCACGATCTCACTGCCCCGGCCGATGCCGGACGTGCTGGCTGTCGGCGCTTTTTTGAAAAACACTTTGTGCGCCATCCAGGGCAACCGCGCCGTCCTATCGCCGGTCGTCGGCAATCTGGATAGTCCCGAGGCGATTGCAGCCTTCGAGCAGGCGGCCATCGACCTGTCGCAAACTCTCGATCTTAAGCCGACGATCATCGCCCATGACCTGCATCCCGATTTCTATTCGACCCGTTGGGCGCAAAGCCAAGCCACGCCCCCCCTGGCCGTGCAGCACCATCACGCCCATATCGCGGCGGTCGCCGCCGAACACGGCGTGGCCGAACCGGTCATCGGCCTGGCTCTCGATGGCTTCGGTTTAGGCCCCGACAAGCAATCCTGGGGTGGCGAACTGCTCTGGGTCGATGGCGCGGACTATCGACGCATAGGCCATCTCGCCCTGCTCCCGCAACCTGGAGCCGACCTCGCCTCGCGCCAGCCCTGGCGCATGGCCGCCGCCGTCCTGCATCGACTGGGACGCGGCGAAGAAATCGCCAAGCGCTATGGGGTACAATCCGGCGCCGGCATGCTGGACCGCGTCATCACTCAAAAAATCAACAGCCCGCTCACCTCAAGCGCCGGACGCCTGTTCGACGCGGCCTGCGGTTTGCTGGGGATCCATCTCGTCGCCGACTTCGAAGGCCAGGCGCCCATGGCACTGGAAGCCCTGGTGACGCATCCCCGGATTTTGGACGGCGGCTGGGCGATCGACGACGGAATCCTCGACTGCCTCCCGTTGATGGAGGCTTTGATCGACCGCGACGCCTCGGACGGAGCCGACCTTTTCCATGGCACCTTGATCGCAGCCCTGCTGCAATGGGCCGAAGAGACCTCGGCGAAATCCGGAATCCGCAAAATCGCCCTGAGCGGCGGTTGTTTCTTCAACAAAGTGTTGCGCCAAGGACTGAATGACGGCCTCGCCGCCCGGGGATTGATTCCCTTGCTGCCGCGAACCGTTTCACCGGGGGACCCCGGACTCAGCCTGGGACAAGCCTGGGTGGCCGCATTGGTGGCCGAACGAACAGCATGACCGAACGCTTTCGCCTGTCCTTTCGCCTCGCTCTTTACTACGCCGCCCTGTTCGCCGTCATTGGCGTTCAGCTTCCCTATTGGCCGCTCTATCTCTCGTCGAAAGGATTGGATGCGGCGGAAATAGGGCAAATTCTGGCCGCCACCTATCTCGTCAAGATCGTCAGCAACCCGCTACTCGGTCACGCGGCGGATCGCCATGGCGGTCGACGGCGATGGCTCATCGCCATGGCGGGTCTCAGCCTGGTGGCAACCGGCCTGTTCGCTTTCACGCATTCATTCATCCCCGTCCTGCTGGTCACCTTGCTGTCCTCGGCGGCCTTCACCGCCATGCTACCCCTTGGCGATAACCTGACGTTGCAAAACACCATCAGCCATCGCCTCGATTACGGACGCATCCGATTGTGGGGATCGCTCAGCTTCATCGTCGTGGCAAGCGTGGCCGGCCTGGGATTGGTCGATGCGCCTCGCCCCGCCATTCTATGGAGTTGCCTGGCCGGCCTCATGGTCACCCTGGCCGCCGCTGTTCAGTTGCCCGAACCGCGCACGCAGGTCGAGAAAAGCCAACAAAAGCCCGTCGCGGCGCTGCTTGTCAGTCCCGTTTTCCTGCTGTTTCTCACCGCCAACAGCCTTAACCAAGCCAGTCATATGATCTATTACGGCTTTGCCACGCTGCATTGGCATAGCGCCGGCCTTTCGGGAACCATGATCGGCTGCCTCTGGGGCGAGGGCGTCATCGCTGAAGTGCTGCTGTTCGTTTTCGGAACGAAACTCGTCACCCGGTTCGGACCAGGACGGTTGATGGCGAGCGGCGGCATTGCCGGACTTATCCGCTGGACCGTCCTCGCCACCACCATCGACCCCTTGCCTTTGGCGGTTGCGCAGCTACTGCACGCCTTCACCTTCGCCGCCAGCCATCTGGGCGCCATGCATTTCATCATTCGCGCGGTGCCCCCGAACCTTTCGGCGCGCGCCCAAGGCATCTATTCGGCCGTCACGACGGGCGTGGTGCCCGGCCTTGCCATGCTGGCGTCCGGCCGGCTTTATCAAACCCTCGGCGGATACGCCTTTCTGGTCATGAGCGTGTTCTCCGTCGCGTCCTGGCTGCTTGCGCGCAAGCTCCATCGCGACTGGAAGGGCGGACCGATCTTCGAATGACGCATCGTCAGATCCATCCGGCCGCCATCGACGCCAACCCGCCGAGAAGAACCACCAGCCATGGCGGCCACCTCCAGAAGACGAGAAGCAGAAAGGACAGCAGTGCGATGGCGAAATCGACTGGGGACCCGATCGCACTGGTCCATACCGGCGTATAAAATGCGGCGAGCAGCAAGCCGACGACCGCAGCATTGACCCCGGCCAAGGCGGCCCGCACCAGGGCACGCTGCCGCAGGCGCTCCCAAAAAGGCAAGACGCCGATCGTCAACAGGAACGAGGGGGCGAAAATCGCCCCCAGGCAAAGTGCCGCCCCCAACCAGCCATGCGGCGCGGGGCCCATCACCATTCCAAGAAAAGCCGCGAAGGTGAACAAGGGACCGGGCATGGCCTGCGCCGCGCCGTAGCCGGCCATGAAGACGTCTTTGCCGACCCAGCCTGTTTGCACCACTTCGCCCTGCAGCAAGGGGAGCACCACATGCCCGCCGCCAAACACCAAGGATCCCGAACGGTAAAAGCTGTCGATCAGTTTCCATGTTTGGCTTCCGGTCGCGCCGGCAATCACCGGTAACAGAACCAACAGCGCGAAGAACGAAACCAATGCGGCAATCGCCAGCCCATGCGCCACATTCGTGGTTAATGGCCCTCCGCCCGGCTCGGTCGGCCTTGGCAAGACCAACAAACCGGCCAATCCGCCGACACAAATGGCTCCAATCTGCCCCAGTGTCGAGGGCTGCATCAAAACCAGCAAGGCGGCGGCAATGGCCAAAGTCAACCGCGCGCGATCGGGACACAGCGCGCGCCCCATGCTCCACACAGCCTGCGCCACCACCGCCACCGCGACGATTTTCAATCCGTGCAGTCCACCGGCCAGCCTGGGGTCGCTCACCGCTTCGACACCCAAGGCAAAACCGATGAGAGCCAAGGCCGATGGCAAGGTAAATCCCAACCAGGCGACAAAGCCCCCCATCACGCCGGCGCGCAGCAGTCCGATACAGATCCCAACCTGAGAGCTGGCCGGCCCGGGAAGGAACTGGCACAGGGCGACGATATCGGCATAAGTCGCCTCGTCCAACCAACGGCGACGGTGGACAAATTCCGAGCGGAAATAACCAAGATGCGCGACCGGCCCCCCAAAGCTGGTGAGCCCCAGACGCAAAAAGACAAGAAAGACCACGCCAATTTGGCGAAGCGCCTCCGGGCCGGTTGCACGCTGGTCATGCCCATCGAGAGAATGTTTCAAGCCGCCCCCACGCATTGCCCCCGCAAACTGATATCGTCATTCAGAGCAGCGGCGCAAGCTTCCAGGAAGGGGCAATCGGGTGAACGCGCGATGGCGCGCTGAGAGCCCGCCGCCGGCTTCGCCGTCATGATTGGAATCGTGCGCAGAGCGCACGGGCCGTTCGCGCGAAAGCCAAGGGGCCGGATGGCCCCGCCCGGCGTCTGAGGGACGTGAACAAAGCAGGCCAATGATGAAAAAACGCTTAACAATTTCCGAGGATAAGTGCATTTACGGATGAAACTGTACTCGGCAACTTGACGGAACCGGTTATAATTCAGAGCATTTCTCCGTCTCGAGGGACATATCTTGGGCTTCCTGCGTTTTTCAGCCTTCCCCGCTCCCGTCATGCGGGCGTTCGCCGTGGCAGCTTTGCTTCTGGCGAGCGAAGCTGTGTCCGCGGCGACACCAGTGGCGCCGGGAGACCCGGCCATTCCGGAAATCCAAAAACGTCTTGCCGGGACCGGCGACACCGTCAAAGTCGCCGGCGAAGAGATCGATCTCACGACATTGCGCGCCTTTTACCAGACACGCGGTTGGCGCCCCGCCTGGACCGACGTCACCGACAAGCTGATCCCGGTTCTCCTCTCCGCCGACCTGGAAGGGTTGCCGACGGAAGGATTGCACCTGGCGGCGCTCGCCCAACAACGGGGCAATAGTGGCCAAGCCAGTCTCGCCGAACAGGATTTGCTGATCACCGACGCGCTGCTGCGCTACGCCGCAGCCATGCACGGGCAGAGGATCGACCCGACCCAGCTCGAAGACGACTGGTTTCTCGCCACTCCGTCGTTCAATGCTCTCGCCTTCCTGCAAGACCATGGGCGCGATATGCCGATCGCGCTTCGCAATCTGGCGCCGCCTTACGCCGGATATCAATTGCTGCGCCAGAAACTTGCCGAACTAAAGGCCATCGCGGCGGCGGGAGATTGGCCAAAAGTTCCCCTCGGCCCCAGCATCAAGCCGATGGACATCGATGACCGCATCCCCGCCGTAAGAGCACGTTTGATGGCGACCGGCGAATTGTCCCCGGGCGATTGGTCTTCGACCAATTATGATGAACAACTTCAGTCGGCAGTCCAATTGTTCCAACGTCGGCACGGACTGTCCGACGATGGGGTCCTCGGCCGACAAACGGTTGCCGCGATGAATGTTTCAGCGGCGCAGTTGGCTCGCCAGGTCGCCGTCAATATGGAGCGTTGGCGCTGGCTCCCGCCGCGACTGGAAGACAACCACATCGTCGTCAATGTCCCGGGAGCCTGGCTCGAAGTGGTCGACGGTGGACGGGCGGTCCTGAGCATGCGCGTTGTGGTCGGAGATGCGGATCATCCGACCCCGGGCATGCATGCCCAAATGACGTCGCTGGTGCTGAATCCGACCTGGAGGGTTCCCGCCTCGATCGCCACCGATGAGATCCTTCCCAAGCTGAAAAAGGACCCGGGCTATCTGATCGCCAACGACCTCGAACTGGTCTCCGAGTCCTTTCCTCCGGGAAGCCCGGAAAGCCAAGGCGTCGGCATCTCCTGGCATGAACGCAACAGCATCCCCTGGCCGATCCGCCAAAGGGCGGGATCAGACAATGCGCTGGGACGCATCAAGTTCAACATTCCCAACAATGACGATATCTATCTGCATGACACCCCCAATCACAAAGCTTTTGCCAGGGCGCTCCGCGCCTTGTCGCATGGCTGCGTGCGCCTCGAAAAGCCCGACCAGTTGGCGCTTTATGTCTTAAGGGACAAAGACTGGTCGCAACAGAAATTGGACAGCGAAATTGACGCCGGAGCGACCAAAACGGTGGGTCTGGGCAAAACGCTTCCCGTCTGGCTTCTCTATTGGACCAATTGGGTCGACGCCGAAGGCGTTTTGCAGATTCGCGACGATATTTATGGCCGAGACCAACGACTGGCAACCGCTTTGGCACATCCGCTATCCTCCGGATCGGTCACCGCGCGCAACACTGTCGGCACGTCGAAAGTGGTGCGTTGCGAAGGTTGCCGTGTCCCCTGAAATAATGATATGACAGGTGAAATAGGCACGAAGCCTTGAGGGGGACTCTGATGAACCGAGTACGAGGTTACCGATGCTGAGTCGGCGGCAATTTCTCGTTTTTGGCGCCGCTGCAACGACGGCCGCCGCCCTCGCTCCCCATCCCGCCTTCGCCGCCCTGCGCACCAAAGTCGAACGCTCCGTCGCTTTGCACAATATCCACACCGGCGAGAGCCTGAAGACAATCTATTGGGCGAATGGCCATTACGAAACGGGGTCTCTTCGCCAGCTTAACCGCATCCTGCGCGACCATTATTCCGGCGCCATCCATTCGATCGATCCGCAAGTCATCGATCTGCTGTGCGTCCTCCAGCACCGCCTGGGCACCCATAAGCCGTTCGAGATCATTTCGGGTTATCGCTCACCGCAAACCAACGCCATGCTGGCTGCCGAAGGCGACGGCGTCGCCCAGCACAGCTTGCATATGGATGGCAAGGCGATCGATATCCGGATGGACGGCGTCAACACGCGCACCTTGGGACGAGCGGCCAAAAGCCTGAAGCTCGGCGGCGTCGGCCAATATCCCAGCTCCAATTTCGTCCATGTGGATGTCGGCCACGTCCGTTACTGGTAGGCGCGGATCAGCGCAGCAACCCCATCTTGGCAAAATCGAGCGGCAACCCCTTGTAATCGCCGGGCAGCACGAAGGCCGCCCCATCGGCCTTGACCCGCAACAGGTTCGACAGGCCGGTCTCGATGGGAACCTGCCGACCGCCGAAGCTCACCTTGCCGACAAGCTTCATCAGGATTCCATCTTTGGTGAACCACATACGACCTTGAAAATTACCGCCGCCGCTACTGTTTCCTGAAACCTGATAGCGGGTCGTCATCTCGCCGGAAATCCGTTCTTGGCCCTCGGCCTTGCGATCAACGCTGATTCCGTCGAACCCTCCGACCAAATCGGCCACCGCCAAAAAACTGGTGCTGAGATACCACTTGCGCTCGGGCCAAAGCATCGCGGCTTGGTCGATATCTCTGCGCAGCAACAATGCTTGCCGGCCACCCGACGCATCGAAATCGCGGCGTTCGCGGCCAGGCGCATGAATCACCGAACCCTGAAAATGACCTTTGTCGGATACCAGATAAAATTCGGCCGTGTAGTCGATCTTGGCATCCAGAAGTTCGGGGATGCCAATCGATGCAGCCCGTCCGTCAGGCGCCCCGAAACAGAAGACGCAAAGGACGACGGCAAGGCACAGGCGAAAACGAAACAACGAATGATCCTCCTTGGAAAGGGTTACACTATGCGACAATTGCGGCGAAAACAGGAAGCGATAGAAGAAAGATGATTCTGACGCCGATCACGCTCTCCGATCTCCCCGACCTTCTCACCCGGTTCGACCGCAGGCTGGCTGACGACAGCGTGGCCCAGCAGGTCTTCCGGCGCATTTCCGCCGGTCTTGATGCCATTCCGGAAGGCGATCTTACCTTGTCACAAGACCCCGTCCATCATCGCCAAGCCATACAACTTTGCCGTAACTTTGGCATGGAAATCATCGACGAATCGCCGCGGGTGGCTTTCACCTGGGATGGTCACGCGGTGCGGGTCGGATGCGAACCCAGCGTCGTCATCCACGAAGTCGCCCATCTCCAATGCGCCGCCCCCAGCCGCCGGATCGCCTACGACTTTGGCCTGGGGGCCGGCCCGGAGACCGGCCTCGCGGCCGAAGCGAATGCCGCGGCCAGCGTCTTTGGTGTTGAACGCGACCAGGAGGAGGCTTTGGCATCGTTGCTGGGCATCTTGTGGGAGGTCGAATTGAACCAGCCGGCCATCCTGGCCTTTCTCGAACAAAACTGGCTGGAAGGCGGAGATCGACCGGAAAATCGAACTCATTTTCTGAAGAACCTGCATATTCTGCGGCGACATGGGCTCATTGATCCCACAGGACGACCAACCGAATGCCTGCGCACTGTCGAGGATGCCGACGCGTTTTACCACCTTTGAATGCCTGATGGGGGGCGGCCAAGGGGCCGGAGGGCCCCGCTAAGGCAGAGGGGCAAAAATAGCGAGTGCACGGACACATCTGAATGTGTCCGTGCATTAGCGTGATATCGTTTACGCCATTTCAATGCCATGAAACCGGGCAACCCGATGGGCAGTGACCAGCCACCGAATGCATCTCCAGACAAGCCGCGCCCGCCTGCCGTTCTCGAAGCGCGGGAGCGCGAGTTATTGCGAGTCAACCGGGCTCTGGCCACACTCACCCGCGCCACTGAGGCCTTGATTCGCGCCACGGACGAACAGCAACTGCTCAATGAGATTTGCCGCATCCTGGTCGAAGTGGGGGGGTACTCCTTCGCTTGGGTCGGCTATATCCAGCATGACGACGAATGCTCGATTTGGCCAGTCGCCCGTTTTGGTCGCGACAATGGCTATCTGGCGGAAGCCCGCATGACATGGGGCAAAGCCGACCGCACCGTGGGCCCCATCAACCGGGCCATTCAGTCATCCCAACCACAGATCACTTATGTCCATGCGCCGGAATTCGCGCCCTGGCGAGAGGCCGCCCTGCGGCGGGGCTTCCAGTCCATGGTGTCGCTACCGCTCGAAGTCGAGGGATCGGTAATCGGCATTATCGGTCTTTACTCCAGCGACTCCGCCCCTTTCGACGCGGATGAATTGCTTTTGATGGAAAAGCTGGCGCGCAACATGGCCTGGGGCATCGGCATGCAACGCATGCAATTCGAGCGACGGCGCGCCGCCCAAGAGCTGAAGGAATCGGAAGGCCGTTACCGGTCTTTGGTAGAGTTGTCACCCGACGCCATCGTCGTCCACACGCAAGGCATCATCATCTTTTCCAATTCGGCGGCGGACAGTCTCTTTCGCGCGACGGCCGGCAAGCCCTTGGTTGGAAAAAGAATGACCGATCTGATGCAACCCGAGGTCCCGCGCGAACACCACCCGCATCTGGAATCCGAAGGCGTCCCCGAAGGCGTGATCGAAGAGCGATTAACGCGTCTTGACGGCAACATTTTCGTAGCCGAAGTCACCGCGGCGTCGATCATCTTTCACGGCGTCCACGCCCGTCAGGTGGTGATCCGCGACATCACCGAACGCAAACAAGTCCAAGCCCAGTTGCTGCAAACGGCAAAACTGGCCACCTTGGGCGAAATGGCCGCCGGCATGGCCCATGAATTGAGCCAGCCGATCAATATCATCCGCATGGCCGCCGAGGGCGCCCTTCTGATGATTGATCGCCACAAAGCCACACAAGACTATCAGGAAAAACAATTCGCCCTCGTCTCCGCGCAAGCCGGCCGCATGGCCGAAATCATTGATCACATTCGCATTTTCAGCCGCCAGGATAGCGGCGTCATCGCCATTTTCGATGCGCGTGATTCCGTTCACATGGCCGCACAGTTGATGGAATCGCAACTGCAGGCCGACGGCATCGAAATTATCTTGCGGTCCCCCCCGCAAGCCTGTCCGGTGCTCGGCCGGCCGGTGCAACTGGAACAGGTCATCATCAACTTGCTGACCAATGCTCATGATGCGATCAAAGCCGTCCGCAAAACCGGCAAGACGATAAAGCCCGGACAAGTCCGGATCGAAACGGAGATATCGTCAGCCGGCGATCTTGGCATCACGGTTTCCGATAATGGAACCGGCATCGGAAAGGCGTATCTGGATCGTATCTTCGAACCGTTCTTCACGACCAAAGAAGTCGGAAGCGGGACCGGACTAGGGCTTTCGGTCAGCTTTGGCATCATCGCATCGATGAACGGGCGGCTGGAAGCCTGCAATGTTCGTCCGCATGGCGCCCTCTTCAGCGTCACGCTGCCTTTGGCCAACGGGCAACCCGAGGCAGACCCGAACATCGGCGCCGTCGGCGATGATAAAATTCCCGTTCAGCCGACCCCCCGCCATATCCTCCTGGTCGACGACGAACGCCAGGCCCTCGACGCCATGAGTGCCTATTTGCGCGAATTCGGCTATCGGGTCAGCGAAGCGACCAACGGACATAGCGCTTTTCGTCTTTTTGAAAACGACCCCGCAGACATCGTCGTGACCGACATCCGCATGCCGGATGGCGACGGCGAAGAATTGGTGCGCCGATTGCGCCACATCGCCCCGGATCTTCCGGTTATCGTCGTCACCGGACATATCGGCACAACCGAAAGCATGAAAGATGAAGAAGCTCATGGGCTGGTTATTTTAAAAAAGCCCATCAGTTTGTCCGCCATGACGAAAGCCATCGAACGCTTGATACATCCGCCTCTATCTCAATAAAGGAGAGGGCAATCCAGACTTTTGGCCGAAGCGGTTCCGCTTCGACCTAAAGTCATCGCGCTCTAAGAATTCGTCCGGAAATGACGTCATCGTTTCCCAAAAATGCTTAAAGTTTTTTGCTTTCCGCACCATAGCTTTTGTATAGTGTCGCCTTAACGTGGTTTATACGGGAAGAGGTCATATGCATATCCTCGTGGCCGACGACCACAATTTAATTAGGGACGGCCTGAAACCTTTCCTTTACGAGTTGGACTCAAACGCCACCATTCTTGACGCTGCCAATTTCGACGATGCTTTCGCCATGGCAAGCTCGTCCGAAGCGTTGGATTTGGTTCTTCTTGATCTGAAGATGCCGGGAATGAACGGTCTGCAGGGGGTCGAACGGATGCGCCTGGCCTACCCCAAAGTGCCGGTCGTGATCCTGTCGGGACATGTGGAACGAGAAGACGTCCTGGCCGCCGTGCGCGCCGGCGTCGCCGGATATATTCCGAAAACCATCAGCGGCGCGGCCTTGATCAACGCCCTGAGATTGGTTCTCGAAGGAGAGACCTATCTGCCCTCCAGTATCTTGGTGGACAGTTCGGCCTCCGATCGAAAAACACCGCCCTCACCATTGTCCACGCTCTCGGCGCGTGAACGCGAAATTCTCGGTTACCTGATCGAAGGGCTGACCAACAAAGAAATCGCCCGCCTGCTCGATTTGCAAGAAATCACCATCAAAATCCATTTGCGCAACGTTTACCGCAAGATCGGCGCCGTCAACCGCGCCCAAGCAGTTCGCATCGCCATGACGGCCGGTTGGCCGATGCACACGCCCACCTAACGCGTTCTTGGTCAGGTCTCCGAACTCAGTCCGGACATGACGACTATCCTGAATTTGATAGTTGCACCACGAAGACGCGACGTTCACGAAGAAAAAACAATAAGTTGGCGCCCTCCAGAGGATCTCCCTGAAGGTGAGCGACGTCACGCTTTCTTAATATTGATAAATCTTCCTGTTCTTCGTGTCTTCGTGGTGAACTGCTTTTTCTGAGATTATTGGCTGTGGGGCGCCAAATGAAATAATCCGTAACGAGTAGACGCCAATCTTTTGTTAACCTGGATTCGTTGCGCTAGCGCGCGAGGACGCTGTTTGGGCCAACAGTCCGGCCCGCTATTTTTGCACAGGGATTAGGCTTCCCCCTTTGGTCTAAAGAGGTTATTGCTTAATCTCCGAGCAAGAACACTCCTTTGACACAACCATAACTCTCTGAACTGGCACGACACCTCGCTTGGCATCGTAATTGCTTCTTATCGTTCGCAAGAGCCGATCGGCAGGAGATGAGCCTATGGCGTTGAACGGCATTTTTGATGAAATGAACGGGTTGGATGGAGCGCTTCGTCCACCCTACGACAAAATCGCCAAATGGCTTGCAGCCACTCCCGAAAGCACGTTCGCCACAAAAAGGGAACAGGCCGATCTGTTGTTCCAGCGGATCGGAATTACCTTTGCCGTCTACGGCAGTGCGGCCGGCACCGAACGACTGATCCCTTTCGACATCATCCCCCGCGCCATCACCTCGGCCGAATGGCAACTCCTCGAGAAAGGCCTGTTCCAGCGGGTGCGCGCTCTTCAAATGTTCTTGGGCGACATCTATCACGGCCAGGACATCATTCGCGCCGGCATCATCCCGTCGGGCCATATCCTCAGAAACGATTTGTACCGGCCCGAGATGAAAGACATCGACGTGCCGGGCGGCGTCTATGTCCATATCGCCGGCATCGATGTGATCCGCGTGCGGGAAGGCGAGTTCCACGTCCTTGAAGACAATCTGCGCACACCCTCGGGTGTGTCCTACATGCTGGAAAACCGAGCGGTGATGATGCGCCTGTTCCCGCATCTCTTTTCTGAAAACCACGTCGCCCCGGTTGATCATTATCCGTCCGAACTGCTGCGCCAGTTGAGGTCGGTCGCCCCGCTCACCGCCAACCACAATCCGACGGTCGCGGTATTGACTCCCGGTCCCTACAACAGCGCCTATTTCGAACACGCCTTCCTGGCCGAGGAAATGGGGGTCGAATTGGTCGAGGGCCAAGATCTGTTCGTCCGCGACGACGCCGTCTGGATGCGCACCACGCACGGACCACGCCGGGTCGACGTCATCTACCGCCGCCTTGATGACGACTGCATCGACCCCCTGGCGTTCAATCCCGATTGTTTGCTGGGCGTGCCCGGATTGCTGTCGGTCTATCGCAACGGCGGCGTGACCTTGGCCAATGCCATCGGCACCGGCGTCGCCGACGACAAGTCAACCTACCCTTACGTCCCCGACATCATCCGCTTTTATCTGGGTGAAGAGCCCATTTTGCAAAATATTCAGACCTTCCGCTGCAACCGCCCCGATGACCAGGCTTACGTCCTTGAGCATATCGCCGATCTGGTGGTCAAGGAAACGCAAGGATCCGGCGGCTATGGCATGATGATCGGACCGAAAGCGACCAAGGAGGAACATGAAAAATTCCGCCGGCTGATCATCGACGACCCTGATGGCTATATCGCGCAACCAACGCTTGCCCTGTCGACCTGCCCCACCTTCGTCGAGGAAGGCATCGCGCCGCGTCACGTCGATCTCAGGCCTTTCGTGCTCACGGGGCGCGACGGCATGTCTCTGGTGCCGGGTGGCCTGACCCGTGTTGCTTTGGGCAAGGGATCTCTGGTGGTGAATTCGTCACAAGGCGGCGGCACCAAAGACACGTGGGTGCTGGAGGACTAACGACCATGCTGAGCCGCACTGCCGAACAACTCTACTGGACCGGCCGTTATGTCGAACGGGCCGAAAATATGGCCCGCATTCTCGACGCCAGCCAGCGTCTGTCCGTCCAAGGACGCGCCCGCGCCCAGGAGGCCAATGAATGGGTCGCCGTCCTCGACATCCTGTGCGCCGAACGCCTTTATGCCGAAACCCATGGCGACGTAACACAGGACGGCGTCATCGCCTTTTTGACGCTCGATCCCAGCAATCCGTCGTCGATCTATTCCTGCATTCGCACCGCCCGGGAAAACGCCCGTGCCCTGCGCTCGGCCATTTCCTCCGAAATGTGGGAAAGTCTGAACACCACATGGCTGGCCGTCCGCGACCTGACGGAAGCCGAGTTACAGGCGCGTGGACTGCGTGACTTCTTCGACTGGGTCAAGGTTCGCTCGCATCTGTTCCTCGGCGTCGCTTACACGACCACGCTGCATGACGATGGATTCGCCTTCACCCGGTTGGGAACATTCCTCGAACGGGCGGACAACACCACCCGGCTGCTCGACAGCAAATTCCACATTTTGGAGGACAGCGGCACCGACTTGGCGGCGAACTATTACGAATGGGGCGCCGTGCTGCGGTCGGTCGGCGCCTTCCGCGCCTATCACCAGCTCTATCACGACGTCATCACCCCAAGCCGCGTCGCCGAACTGCTGGTTCTGCAACCGCAAATGCCACGGTCCTTACGCTTTTGTTTCGATCAGGTGATCGCTCTCCTGGAAACCTTAAGCGCCGGACGCAAGCTTGAGTGTGAACGCATCGCCGGCGAATTCTGCGCCCGCCTGCGGTATGGACGGATCGAAAAAATTCAAGACAGCGGATTGCATGACTTTCTCATGGAGGCGCTGGACCGTATCGCCGAATTGTCGGCACAGATCTCTCAAGACTTCATGATGACGGTATAGGAGGCTTCGATGCGCGTCGCCATCAACCATGAGACCATCTACCGTTATCGCAATGTGACCAACCATTCGGTTCAGTATCTGAGACTGAGCCCGATTTCCGGCAGCGGTCAAAGGGTCTTGTCGTGGAAATTGGCCGGCCCCGGCAATCTTTGTGCGTGGACCGACGGCTTCGGCAATGCGGCGCATGTGTTGGTCGTCGAAGGGCCGCATCAGGAAATCCGCATCAAGGCGGTGGGTGAGGTGGAGATCGCCGACCTCGCCAAGCCCTTGCTGGGTGACTCGGAACCGCACCCTCCGGAACTGTTTCTCCGCTCGACACGGTTGACCGAATCCGACGCGCGCGTCATTCGCTTCGCCGGAGGCTTCAAACCGGTGCTATCCGGAAATCCGCGCAAGGGACTGGACAGTCTGGTCGCCGGCATCCGTCAAAATGTCGATGCGAAACCCGGTCTGACCCATTCACCGGCAACCGCCAGCCAAGCCCTGGATCGGCGCGCCGGAGGGTGCCAGGAGCAAGCGCATCTCTTCATTTCCTGCTGCCGCAGCCTGGGGGTTCCGGCACGTTACGTCAGCGGCTATCTGTGCTCGGATTCGCGAGACGAATCGGGCATGACGAACCATGCCTGGGCCGAAGCCTGGGTTGATGGCACCGGCTGGTTCAGTTATGACGTCGGAAATCGCATGTCGAACGCCAAGGCGCATGTTCGCGTCGCCGTCGGCCTCGACTATTTGGATACGGCGCCGGTTCGCGGCCTCCGCCAGGGCGCGGGCAATGAGGAAATGGAGGTCGAAGTCACCATTTCCGACGCCCGCAACTTAAAGCAACGAAAAGACCAGCAGTAAGGAGCCGCGCAATAACAACTGCTACTCTTTCGTCATTCCCGCGAAAGCGGGAATGACGAGGTGATCCGTTTATTTCTGCGGAACGCCTAAAACCCGGCGAGATCGGCCCTACCGGCGCTGCTGAAAATCGTTATTCATTCACAGCCCATTCGCGGCGAACGCTCTATTCAGCTCAGAAATAGGCAGTTCACCACGAAGACACGAAGGTCACGAAGATTTATCAAAATAATAAAGCGTGACGTCACTTACCTTCAGGGCAATCCTCTGGATGACGCCAACTTATTATTTTTCCGTCGTGAACTTCGCGCCTTCGTGGTGAAATTACCAAATTCAGGATCAGTCGTTGCATGGGGAAGACCGCGGTTCGGCATGAGTGAAAATGACGAAGGTCTCGGCCCGACGGACTCGGTCGCGCGCCTGTTGGCGCTGGGGCTTGGCCATCATCAAGCCGGCCGTCTCGACGACGCGGAACGCACCTATCGTCGCGTTCTCGCCGTCAGTCCAGACCATGCGGACGCCCTGCATCTTCTGGGGGTGATCGCCCATCAGGCCGGCCGCCACGAGATGGCGATCGATCTGATCGGCCGGGCGATCAGCCGAAACGACCAAATCGGCGCTTACTTCAACAACCGCGGCGTGGCGCACCTCGCCCGGAATCGTTTCGAAGAGGCCGCCGCCGATTGCCGGCGGGCCATCGATCTCGATCAGCAAGCGGTCGGCGCCTACAACACCCTTGGCAAGGCCTTGCAGGCCCAGGGCCTCTGGCAACAAGGGGCGTCTTGCCATCGACGGTGCCTGGTCCTGAAGCCCGACCACGCCGAAGCTTGGCGTGATCTCGGTGTGGCGCTGCATGAAAGCCGTCGCCCCGAGGACGAGGCCCGCTGTTACCGCCGTGCCTTGAGCCTCAATCCCTCCGCCGCCATGGCCGCTTTCGGCCTTGGCAATCTGTTGCGCGACCAAGGCCGCAATCAGGACGCCATCACACTTTTCCGCCGCGTGCTGACTCTGGCGCCGCACCATGTCGAGGGATGGAACAACCTCGGCACCTTGTTAAACGAGAGCTCGCGGGTCGGTGCGGCGACGGTCTGTTTTCAGCGCGCGATTTGGCTGCGCCCCGAAGAGGCGCGCGCCTATTACAACCTCGGCAACGCCCTGCGCGACGGCGGACGTCCCGACGAGGCGGCCGAGCATTATCACCAAGCCCTTCAGCATAACCCGGGACATGGCAAAGCCTTGGCGCAGTTGCTCAACGTTCGAAGACTGGCTTGCGATTGGCGCCAGACGGCGGACGACGAGACGCGCCTGCTTGCCGACATCCGGCAATGCCGGATCGATGTGCCGCCCATTTTGCCGCTTTTCCTGCCATCGGCAACGCCGGCCGATCAGTTGCTGTGCGCCCGACGCTGGGCCACCAAAAGCGCCCGGACCGTGGCCGTCCTCCCCCCCAGAACGCGAGACCCGTCGCGGGGAAGACTTCATCTTGGCTATCTCTCGGCCGATTTCCGTCGTCATCCGGTCGCCCATCTCGCCGCCGAACTGTTCGACAGCCACGATAGAGCGCGCTTTCAGGTGACCGGCTATTCCATCGGACCGGACGACAACTCCCCGCTGCGCAGGAAACTGGAAACCGCTTTCGAGCGTTTCGTCGATCTTCGTCCCTATTCCCACGCGGACGCGGCCGCCATCATCCGAGCCGACGCCGTCGATATCCTGATCGATCTGACCGGCTATACGCAATATGCCCGTCCGCAAATCCCGGCGTTCCGTCCGGCTCCGCTGCAGGTCAATTTCCTCGGCTTTCCGGGAACCATGGGGACCGACGTCATCGATTACATCATCGCCGACCCCGTCGTCCTGCCGATGGATCAAGCCTGTTTCTTCAGCGAACAGATCGTTCATTTGTCCGGCTGTTATCAACCCAACGACAGCCGGCGCATGATCGCCGAGCACACCCCGAGTCGAACCGACTGTGGCCTGACGGAAATCGGCTTCGTCTTTTGCTGTTTCAATAACAGCGTCAAAATCACCCCGGAGGTTTTCGCCGTTTGGATGCGCGTGCTGCGCGCGGTGCCCGGCAGCCTGTTGTGGCTTTTGGCCAGCAATCCGATCGTTCGCGACAATCTGCGGCGTGAGGCGCGAAATGCCGCGGTCGAACCTGATCGCCTGGTCTTCGCGCCCCGACGCCCCTTGCCCGAGCATCTGGCCCGTCATCGCCACGCCGACTTGTTCCTCGACACCCTGCCCTACAACGCCCATACCACGGCCAGCGACGCCCTGTGGGCGGGATTGCCGGTGCTCACCTGCACTGGGCCGACGTTCGCCGGACGCGTGTCCGCAAGCCTGCTGATGTCCGCAGGCTTGCCCGAACTGATCACCCAATCCTTGGCGGACTATGAAAATCTCGCGTTGCGCCTAGCCACCAACCCCGCGCTGCTCAACGCGCTCCGCCAGCGTCTGGCCGACAACCGTCGAACCACCCCGCTGTTCAATGGCGCCACTTTCGCCCGGCATCTCGAAACGGCCTTCGACATCATGTGGCGACGCTGGTGCGCCGGCCTGCCGCCTGAAGCGTTCACCGTCGACGAATAACGCTTGCCTGTCCGGCAAGACAGACAGCGACCACATTTTGCACGGTTAACGGCAAGTTTGGGTCATCATTACGCATTCCCGGTAAACGCCGAACGGCGGCTTAAAAAAATAGCGGTCGCCCGACGTTTCTGCCGCCAACTCAATATCCGGGCCATGACCGGCCGGTCACTAGTTTTTTCTTATCCTCAACACGCCTTGATTGGTTCGGATCACTTGCTGTAAGCGTCCATGATCTTCAGGTATTCTGGCGTTTTCTTGAAATCTTCGATGGCCTGACGCAATTTCGCGACGGTTTCATCCGGCGTTTTCAATGACGTGACGACCCAGAGCGGGTCTTTCGCGACAACAAAGTTTTCCTTGAGGACGTCTTTGGCTTCCGGAACGCCGGCCATTGCCATAACGGCCATATGTTTTTGCGCCAGCCAGCCATCGAGGTGGTCTGCCACCAGCATCTTTGCGTTTTGCTCTTCGGTTGGCGAACCGTGAACATTGCCCGCCATATCCCATTCTGCCTTGGCGCGCGATTCCGTGGATACGCCGAGCATCACGCCGATATTTTTATAGCTCTTCTTAATTTGGTCGAGCGAGGATACCGCAGGCGAATCTTTTTTCGTGTAAAAGATTGTGGTTTCGTCGAATAGAGGTGCGATCCACTTAACTGTCGGTTCGCGCTCTTTCGTGCGCAGATAGGTGAACAAAAGGCTGTTGGGAGTTTCCATCGCGTTGACTTGCACGCGTTTCCACGACTGGTCTTCCATAGGCTTCACATAATCGAGGCCCGCCTTTTTCAAAGCGCCGACGACGATTTCCATAGCGATCCCCTTCGCAGGAACGCCATCTTTTTCGACGGATATGGTGTAGGGAGATATGGAGGGGGAGGATTCAATAATGAATTTTTCTTCGGCGCGCGCGGAATGTGTCACCATAAAGCAAGCAAGCACGAGAGCAAGAATGCGGAAAGTTTCGTTGCGAATGGTCATGACGCCTCCTCGTTTTATTGAACGTCTACCGACATACCCGATATTTTTCAGATGGCCGACCTATTCGCCAACGCTTCTAGACTGAATTCCCCATAAGCCATAAGCGTATCAGAGTCCCGCAGTATGGTAAATAATTTTTACCAATAGATAAAATATGGGAAATTTTAATACATTTTCCAGGTGGGCCATTTGATCAGCCTTCCCTCTACCAGAGAGCATGCCTGGGAAATTCGGACAGGAAGCGGCTCTTCACTCAGGGGAAAATACTACCGACGGCTGAATCCTGTATCAGCCGAATACCGGCGGAATCGCAAGGCCGGAAGGTCGGTTTGGGTCAACTCTTGCCGATATTGGCGGGATCGGCGCGGACCGCCGTTGACCCTATATGCAGGGGGGCCGGCCTTAACCGGATAGGCAAGGAATAACGCACCCCCAGAAAATAAAATCACCACAGAGGCACAGAGAACGCAGAGGAATCAGGACCTATTTTATATTGAGCGACCACTCCTGATGGTGGTCGCGAACAGCTTTCCAGAACGTGGAAACCTCTCTGCGTTCTCTGTGTCTCTGTGGTGAATTGTTCTGCCTTCACTCGGCGGCGACGAAGGCATGTCCCTCGCGGCCATGCATATAGCCGTTGGCGAATTCCACATCGGGCGGCGTCACATCGGACAGTTGTTCGCTGGCGTCCAAGGCGCTGAGTTCGCCGTCCAGCACGCCGCGAAACAGACGCGCCACGCCGACCATGTCGCAATCTTGCGGCCACAGACGGAACCGCTGAATGCCGGCTTGGCGAAGCGCCGCCATCTCGCCCAAAAGATTGACATAGCGGCAGGACATGGTCTGCGTCCCGTTGACCGTGAGGAAGGGTTTGCCATCCATGGTATCCACCGGCATGCCGTCGGGATCCAGGGCGCAGACATAGTGGCAGCCGTCTTTGTGCAGATTGCGCGAACGGGCATGGTAGCACCGCGCCGAAAGGGCCAAAGGCAATCGTCCGAAGGCCTGGACTTCGATCTCGGCCAACCCTTGTGCCGCCAAAACCGCCACTGTCGTCGCCGGCAGTTCGGCCGGCAGACAAACGCGCTGGGCGCCCCGTCCAGCCAGATAAGCCAGCGTGCCCTCGTTATAGACATTGACGAAAGGACCGATCATATGCGGACGCCCAGCCAGATCGGCGGCGATCGCCAGATCGTTGGCCTCGACCATCAGATCCCCCGCATCGGCCGCCAGAACGCGCATGCTGTCACGCTCGCGCTCGGACATGACCAGCGCCAACGAGGACAAGATGACCTCCTTGCCCGCCGCCGTCAGCCGATCGACCACCTGCTGAAAATGGGCCGCAAAAAACGGCTGTCTTTTCGAGCAGACGACTTCTCCCAGATGCACGGTGTCAACCGGCGCTTCGTCGGCCACGCGCAGGTAGAAGTCACGCATGACCTCCGGTTTCCAATGGAACAGCAGCGGCCCGAGCGAGAGTTTCGCCTTATTGTCGCTCATCGCCAGTTCCTCTCATAGGCGCCGGCGGTTTGGCGACCGCCCTCGGTCACGTCTTCGAGATGCAGATCCGGCGGTGTCTCGCCGCGGCCGATGGCGTCCACCGCCAAGCGAAAGGCGCGAACCACATTGGTCACATAGGCCCGGCCGCGTTGCCGTCCCTCGATCTTGAACGCGCGGACGCCGGCGGCGATCATTTCGGGCAAGATCGACAAGGTGTTCAGCGACGTCGGTTCCTCGAACAGATAATTCAACCGGCCATCGCTTTCGAAACGCCCTTTGCACAAGGTCGGATAACCGGCCGGCTCGCCGGCGCCGAAGGTGTTGATGGTGAAGCCGCCCAATTGGCTGACCACCTTGTCGCCCTTTTCGATGTAGCGCACATGGCTGGCCGGGGAACAGGCGCCATTCATGTTCGGCGACTTTCCGGTGGCATAGGACGAGAGCGCGCACCGCCCTTCGGCCATGACGCACAAGCCCCCGAAAATGAACACCTCCATCTCGACCGGCACAGAGACACAAAGGTTGGCGATTTCCGGCACGGTCAGCACCCGAGGCAAGACGGCCCGCCGGATGCCGAATTCCTGGTGATAGAAGCGAATGGCTTCGGCCGAAGACGCCGACGCCTGCACCGACAGATGCAGCCGCAAGTCGGGATGTTTGCGCGCCGCATAATCGCACAGGCCGAGATCCGCCACGATCACCGCGTCCACCTTCAAGCGCGCCACATCGTCGATGGCCTGGTGCCAGATCTCCGGCTGCCCGGCCCGCGGAAAGGTATTGATGGCCACGAAAACCTTGGCACCATGGTCGTGCGCATAGGCCAAGCCTTCGGCCAACTCGGCGCGGCTGAAATTCAGGCCGGGAAAGTTCCGCGCGTTGGTTTCATCGCGGAACCCCAGATAAACGCAGTCGGCACCGGCATCGACCGCCGCCCGCAACGCCGCCGGCGTTCCGGCGGGACAGACCAACTCGACGGCCGGCGGCGACGTCGTCATGAGCGTTGCTCCCGCTGGCGCAGACTGCGCCGCAAGGTGGCGACTTCCCCCTCCAGGTCGTTCAGGCGGGCCGATTGCGCCTCCGCCCCTTTGAGGGTCTGCCCCACCAAGGCGCGGCGCACCAGATCCATGTCATGCGACAGCCGATCGAACAACCAGCCGCCGGCCTTGGCAACGCGTAAGAGCGGCTGCGCCAACGGCCCCACGGTGGCGGCAAAATCGGCCTCCAGATCGATTCCGGCGCCATCGACGGCATTGCGCAACGCCAACACCACCTCGGTGTCGCCTTCGAAAACCAGATTTCGGGCGAAAAAAGCGGCATCGCCATCGAGTCGCCCCTCACCCAAGGCGAACAGCAATGCCAGAGGACCACGGATCACCGCCGTCACCGCCGCACCGGCGAAATCCCGCTTGACCGTCAACCGCGGATGATCGGGGTGCACCTCGAGCAGCAAAACAAACGGAAGATCGACAGGATCGATGCCGACCACGGCATCCGGATAGGCCGCCAGGCGATCGAGAATGTCGGGATGCCGACGGCGGACAACCGTCAGAATCGCATCGAACAGCGGTTGGAGGAGACGCGGCGGCACCGGGCTCAGGGCCACGCCCGCCAGCAGGATCGGTGAAAACGGTGGATCCACGGGGCGAGAGCGCTCCGTGCGGTGATTCTGCATGACGACCCCGATTGTTTCTGCGCCCGAAGAGGCAGAAAAGCACCCGCAGGCCAGCCGCGTCAAGAGATGCGCTCGTTATCTGTTGGCGCCCGGAGGGTCGATCACCCGCCGGCCAGCAAAGCTTCCAGGATTTTGCCGATTTCCGGACCGTCCCAGGCGGCCATTCCTTCGATACGCGCCACCTCGCGCCCCTGCCGATCGATAACCAAAGTGGTCGGCAGTCCGCGCAACCCCAGGGCCCGAGCGCTGGCGCTGGTCGGATCGACGAATTTAGCCAAATGCGCGACATGCATCTCGTCGTAGAATCGATCCACCGCTACCCGTCCGCCTCGATCCAACGAAACGGCAACGACCGCCAGCCCTTTATCCCCCAGACGCTCCTGCAGTCGGTCGAGACGCGGAAACTCGACCCGACAGGGCGCACACCAGGTCGCCCAATAATCGAGCACGACCACCTTGCCCTTGAAGGCGTTGAGACCGACTTGTTGGCCGTCTTGAGCGGTAAAGCTTAAGGAGGGAACCGTTTTGGCAAGCGGATGGAGGGCGAAATCGTCAGCCTGGACGGGCGTCCAGAGGTGGAGGGCCAGGACGAGGACAAGGGCGCGAAGCGCCAGCCGGATCACAAGGCCAATCCCAGGCAAAGCAGGACGCCATAGGCCAACTGCACCTGCGCCGTCTGACCAAGGATCCGATTGAAGGCCGGACCGGGAGCCTCGCGGAAAAACCGTCGCACCATCAGCAAAGCCAACGGCAACCCACCCAAAGCCACCCAGGCGTGGCCGCCGTGCAACAGCCTGTCGAGCACCGGCAGCAACGCGAAAGGAAAGAGCATGATCAGCGCGTAAAGCCAACAGCTCATCCGGGGTCCGACGGTGATCGCCAAGGTATGCCGCCCGGCGCGGGCGTCCGCCGCCGCGTCCCGATAATTGTTGACCAACAGGACCGCCGCGCCGAAACAACCGATGGCGACCCCGCTCAACACCGAGGCCATCGTCAATCGGCCCAGATGCAGCCAGGTGGTTCCGGTGACAGCGCCCAACCCGAAAAATATCAGGACGAACACTTCACCGAACGGCGTATAGGCGATCGGCAGGGGACCGCCGGTATAGGCCCATGCCGCCAGCAGGCTGGCCAACCCCAGCAATAAAATAGGCCAACCGCCGATCCAGACCAGACCAAGTCCTCCCACTGTGGCAATCACCGAAAAGACAAGCGCTCCCCGCTTCATTTGCGACGGCGAGAGAAGTCCGGCCGCCGTCACCCGCAGCGGCCCCAGGCGATCGGGACCATCGGCGCCGCGCTCATGATCGGCCACATCATTGTAAAGGTTCGAACAAATTTGAATAGCCATGGCGGAAAAGAGCGCCAGGGGAATGGCCAGCCAATTGACAAGTCCTTCGCCGCTCCAGGCGACCGCGCTGCCCACCGCCACCGGGACCGCCGAGAGACTGAGGGTGCGGGGCCGGATGGCCATCAGCCACAGGGCGAGAAATGATGGTCGTGAAACGGCGACGGATGACGACATCAATATCCTCTGCGGTTCCGGCTCAAAATTCAAAAAAACCCAATAGCACGCCAAGCCCCTGAGCATCCATAGGATCGTTGTCTCCAGCTCTCGCCATCGCGCAGAAAGATGCGACGGAAATGCCCCGATGTCGATCCCGTTCGAGGGTGTTTTATAGCCCGAGAATCCCATATGGTGAATGATTCGAAGCAGGAAAGCCTTTCAAGATGTCGAAATTTCCCAGTTTGTTTTTGTCCCACGGCGCGCCGAGCCTGATCCTCGAAGATGTCCCGGCGCGGCATTTCCTGGAACAAATCGGGCAACAGCTCCCCACCCCCAGCGCCATCCTCGTCGCCTCCGCCCATTGGGAGGCCAGAGGCCCCAAAGTCTCGGCCGCCATGGCGCCCAAAACCATCTATGACTTCTCCGGATTTCCCGCCGAACTCTATGCGATGACCTATCCGGCGCCCGGCGCCCCGGCCTTGGCGGGAAAAGCCGTCCAACTGCTGCAAGAGGCGGGCTGCCCTGCGGTCATCGACGAGCAGCGCGGCCTCGACCATGGCGCCTGGGCGCCTCTCAAGCTGATGTACCCCGCAGCGAGCATTCCGGTGGCCTCCCTTTCCCTGTTGCCCGACGGCGGACCGGCGGCGCATCTGGCGATCGGCGAAGCCCTGCGGCCCTTGCGCGAGGACGGCGTCTTGATCGTTGGATCGGGGTCTTTAACGCATTCCTTGCGCGACGTGTTCGCCCATCCGCTCGGAGCGCCGACGCCGTCCTGGGTCAGCGCCTTCCAGGATTGGACGGCGGACGCCATCGCGCAGGACAAGCGCGACGACCTGCTGGCCTACCGGCGCTTGGCGCCCTCGGCCACGCGCAATCATCCGAGTGAGGAGCATTTTCTACCGCTTTTCGTCGCCCTTGGCGCCGGCACTCCAGGCCATCCGGGCCGGCGATTGCATGGCAGCATCGACTTGGGTGTCCTGGCGATGGACGCCTACGCCTTCGACTAAAGCAATTTTTTGGAGACCGACGATGCAGGACGTTCATCACGGCGCCGCTGACGGTTTCACCGCCGGCGCGGCCACCTATGCGCAAGGGCGGCCCGACTACCCCCTGGACGTGGACCATTGGCTCCGGAACGATCTGGCCTTGGGCCCGGGCAAAACCGTCCTCGACCTGGGAGCCGGCACGGGAAAATTCATTCCGCGTCTTCGGACGACCGGTGCTGCTGTCATCGCCGTGGACCCCGTCCGCGCCATGTTGGATCAGCTGACCGGCCTGAATCCGGACATCGAAGCGAAGGAAGGCTCGGCGAACGCGATCCCGCTTGCCGACAACGCCGTCGATGCGGTGGTCTGTGCGCAGGCGTTTCATTGGTTTGCCAACCGGGACGCTCTCGCCGAAATCCGCCGCGTCTTAAAGCCGAGCGGCGCGCTCGGCCTGATCTGGAATGTGCGCGACGAACGGGTCGGCTGGGTCGCCGCGCTGTCCGACCTGATGGGCCCCTTCGAAGGCGACACCCCCCGCTATCACACCGGAGAATGGCGCCGCCTGTTTCCCGCCGATGGATTCAGCCCCCTCCTTGAGCGCCACTTTCCGCATGGCCACACCGGCGCCGCGGAACGGGTCATCGTCGATCGCATCCTCTCCGTCAGCTTCATTGCCGCGCTGCCGCCTGCGGATCAAGCCGCGCTCGTCACGAAGATTCGGACACTGATCGCCACATCGCCGGACCTCGCGGGCCAGGACATCGTGACATTCCCCTATGTGACAGCCGCCTTCCATTGCCGGAAAACGGGTTGAGCGCAACGCTTCGGCGATGCCCTGTTGTCTCGAAATATCAGAAGCAGTCCCATCGATAGATGAAATATACTCGGCGATATATAGTATTTGTGGTATATAAAAGATGGGTAGAAACTTAGACATGACCAGTATCAGGCATGTGAATACCCAAGAATGCAAACTACTCTTCCGCCGCCTCTGGCGGATGTTCCGGGCCGGATCATCACAAACTCAAAGAATCCGAGCGAAGGAGCGGCCAAATGAGAGTCCTGCTGTCGATCGTCCTCATATCATTGGCTTTGCACGGGACATCCGCGACTGAATTGCGGACGGCGGCGGAGAATCACCCCCCGAAGTACTATCTTGAAGATGGTAAAATGAAGGGCATCGCCATCGACATCATCAACGCTATTGAAGCCATGGATCCATCCATCAAGTTCAGCGGTCAAGAATTTTTCCAGCCCCTGCCGCGAATCATTGCGTCTCTACAAGAGAATAAACTTGACGTCTTCTTTGGCCTCATTAAGACTCTCGAAAGAGAAGCCAACATTACCTATATCCATACTCCACTTTATTACACTGGACTTATTTTTATCGTGAGGACTAACGACGAGATTGTCGACATCAAAAGCTTCGACGACATCCGCAGGCTCGGCACCGACGGGAGGATTCTGTCGATTGGAGGAACAGCGGAGGTGGCGCAGTTAAACGGAGTGGGCGGGCTATTGGTTGATGACAGCCCGAAGAGCGGCGAGATGAATTTGCAGATGTTGGTGAGAAAGCGAGGCAGACTGGCCTATCTGACCGACCTGGAAGCTGCGATCCTCATTCCAAAGAAAAATTTGACGAACGACGTTCGGATTTTGCCGACAGTGTTTTCTCGGGAGGCCCGCTATCTTGGCATCTCCAAACAGGTTCCGGCGGAAACGGTGGAACGGCTCAGGACAGACCTCGCCATCCTCGAAAATAACGGCACTCTGGCGAAAATCATTAAGGACTACAACAAGATGTTGCCAGGAGACAAATAAAGAGCAAAAGATTATCCGCCTCCTTTTTTTCACGCCTCGGCCGGCGGCGGAATTAAATCTTATAAAGGTGACAAATGACATGGTTTAAAAATCTTTCCGTTGGTAAGAAACTTTTTGTCGCTTTTTTTGTAATTTTACTTCTGGTGGTTGTGCTGGGTGGCTTTGCCTTGTCGGCTTTGCATGAAATGGACGCGGCCGCCCGCGATCTGTCGAGCAAGTGGCTTCCCGGCGTCGATAAATCACGGGCTATGCAATATCAATTGGTGAGATTACGGACTAATCAACTGGCTTATCTGATGGCGAAGAAAGAAGATAGAGAAGCAACAAATAAGCAGATTGTGATTGTCGGGGAAGCCTTTGAACAAGTGCGAAAATCTTACGACACGTTGTCTTCCACGCAAGACATGCGCGATATTTACGGAAAAGTTATTAACGATTACAATTTATTCTCGGTCGCAACCAACAAGATGATTGACGCTCTCAAAGAAAACCGTGGCGACGACGCTGTCGATGCCGGCGTCAAGGAAGCCCGTTCGTTGCTCCGCGTCGCGTTGGAAGATGCGGACAAATTGGTGCAGTTGAACACCGAGGGCGCCAAAGCGTCGGTCATGGCTGCCGAGCAATCCTATGCCAACGCGCGCACAATCATCATTCTGGTCCTGGTCGTCGTTATCGCTTTGGCATTGGCGTTAGGCGTCTTCTTGCGGGCAGCGATCGCCAAACCACTGGTCGACCTTGACGCGGCGATGGGCCGGTTGGCCCAACATGATACCGGGACGCCGATCCCGGCGACGGATCGCAAGGACGAAGTCGGCGCGATGGCGCGAGCCGTTCTGGTGTTCAAGGACAGCATGCTGGAGGCTGATCGGCTGAACGCCCAACAGAGCGCCGAACATGCGGAAAGAGAACGTCGTGCCGCATCGATGACCCGCTTGACCCAGGAATTTGACGCGGCGGCCAGTTCAATGATCGATACGGTGGCAACCGCGGCCGGCGACATGCAGACAACGGCCAGCAGCCTGTCGGCAGTCACCGGAAAAACCAGTCAGCAAGCGGCGACCGTCGCCACAGCCGCGCAAGAAGCGTCGACCAATGTACAAACCGTAGCCTCAGCGGCCGAGGAATTGAGCTCCTCAATCCATGAGATTTCGCGCCAGGTTGCCCAGGCCTCGCACGTCAGTCAGAAGGCTGTCGATCAGGCCAACCAAACCAGCGACATCATCGGCGGCCTGGAAACGGCGGCGCGACAAATTGGCGAAGTGGTTTCCCTGATCAACGGCATTGCTTCGCAAACCAATCTCCTGGCCTTGAATGCCACCATTGAAGCCGCGCGTGCCGGCGACGCCGGTAAGGGATTCGCTGTCGTGGCCAACGAGGTCAAAAGCCTGGCCAACCAGACAGCTCGGGCGACGGAAGATATCTCGCAGCAGATTGCCTCCGTCCAGCAAGCAACCGCGCACGCCGTTGCCGCGATCGGGACGATCACCGGAACCATCCAGGAAATCGATGAGATCTCGGCGGCGGTCGCCGCAGCGGTTGAGGAGCAAGGGGCGGCGACCAAGGAGATTGCGCGCAATGTCGAACAAGCGGCGATCGGGACCGAGACCGTGACGGCCAACATCGAAGGAGTCAATCGCTCGGTCACCGACACCGGGCACTCGGCCAACGATGTTCTGACGGCTTCCTCTCAATTATTGCGCGAAGCTGAGCAGATGCGCGGATTGGTCCGGACTTTTCTGGGAAAAGTAAGGGCTACGTAAAGGGCGGCCCTCCATTATTCAGGCCTCGGCCGGCGGCGGAAGAAAGAGCCCTGGTGGCAGCCGGGTCCGGGCATTACCCTCGACGTCGTCCAACTGCCCTTGAGTCAGCCCGGAGACTCCGGACAGATCGGCGTCGTCCAGGCGGGCGCCCAGCAGAATGGCTCCCGTCAGATCGGCATCACCCATTTTCGCGCCACTCAGATCGGCGCCGGCCAGATCCGCCCCCTTCAAACAAGCCTGGGCGAACAGGCAGCCGCGCAGTTTGGCGTGTCGCAGCCGCGCGACGGCCAAATCCGCGCCGACGAACTTGCACCCCAGCAATTCGGTATCCCGCAGATCGGCGCCGTGCAGCTCGGCGCCGCTGAAGTCGCTTCCCGAGAGATCGGCGCGACGTAAAATCACCGAGGTCAGCACCGCCTCGACCAACATCAAGCCACAAAGATCGCGCCCCGTCAGATTGGCCCGCTGTCCACCCTGACCGCCACCTTGCACCCACAGTGCGTGTGCGGCGAGGATGTCCTCGACACTCGGGCCGCTCGTCTCCTGTGCCTGCTTTTTCTTTGGAGAGGCAGCAGCCTCAACAAGAGCGGGCTCCTCCGGCGCGACGGCCTCATCACCATCATCGCCACGCTTTTGACGCCGCGATTTGCGTTTCCCCGCGTGCGGCTCGTCCGGCAGATCCGTGAGAGTGGGCGGGATCTCGGGTTCCGGCACTTCGATCGTCCCTCCGGCGATTTTTTTTCCCACAGGCAGGCCAACATCCAGAAAACCGGTTGCCCTCGGAGAAAACGGTGCTCCATCGTCGAGAAAACCACCTGTCCGCCGAGAAGACTCCGCGGCGACGGCCTCCTCGCCCGCATCGGCGGAACCGCCGGCAGAAATACCGGCACCACGGGGAACGCTCCTATCGTCGGACGGAGAAGCCACAAGCGATCGTGCGGCGAAAGATACAGCTTTCGGTTTTGTCGTGGCAGTCCGCTCTCCCGCGGACTTAAACATCCGCGGATTGGTCGCAACACCGATGACCGCCTTTATCAATTGCTCACCGGAGACCGGCTTTTGCAAAACGCCATGGATGCCAAAAGCGCAAACTCGGGCCAGTTGCACTCTGTCCAAGTCCTTGACCAGCAAAATAACCGGCAGCTTGGGCGCCGGGCTATTCTTGTCGTTGCGCAACCACTGCAAGGTGCGCGCAATCCCCGGTTCCTCGTGAGTCAGTTCGACGAAGGCGACATCAATCCGATGATGCGCCAGAATACGGGGAATTTCGTTGGCGTGCCCAACGCTCAGCACATCGCGAACACGATGATGCTTGAACAATCCCCGGACGAAGAACCGGAACTGTTCGTCATGATCGGCGACCAATATGCACTGGGATGCCCAGTCGAAGGGCAACGGGCCACCCTCGCTTCAGCCGACAGCCACGGACGGCGCGAATTTATAGCCGAAACCGTGGCTGGTCAAAATCATCGCCGGTGACTTCGGATCGGCCTCCATCTTGCGGCGCAGGCGACTGACCAGGACGTCGATCGTGCGATCGACCGGCGTCCAGAACTGACTGCCGATGGCATCCAGCAATTGATCGCGCGACAGCACACGGCCGGCGCTGTTGACCAGAGCCGTCAGCAGATCGAATTCAGCACGGGTCAGATTGATCTCATGGCCCTGGGGATCGACGAGGCTCCGCCTGGCGAGGTCCATTTCCCAGCCATCGAAATGCCGCACCTCGCTCCCCGGAGGGCCATCGGCACGGCGGCCGGACCGCGGCATATTCAAGCGCCGCAGCAAATTTTTGACCCTGGCCACCAATTCACGCGGAAAAAAGGGCTTCGTCACATAGTCGTCGGCCCCCATTTCCAGCCCGATGACCCGATCAATGTCCTCTTTGCGCGATGTCAGCATGATGATACCGACGTCGGATTTCGCACGCATTTCACGGGCGATATAAAGGCCATCTTCGTCGGGAAGATTCAGGTCAAGAAGAATCAGATCAAAGCGGTGATGAGCAACCAGATCATGCGCTTGCGCGGCACGTTGAGCAGTACTCACCCGGAAACCTTCCGCTTCCATGAGAGTAGCCAACATGGCACAGGTTGCCGGTTCATCTTCCAATACCAGAATGTGGTAGTCCCTGCCCATGTTTTGCCTTTCTTGGCCTCATGCAGAAATTCAAAAGAACCGAGGGGCAACCATTTACTTTTTGGGACCCTAAAAGCAAATATGCCACCTAGTTTAATATGTTGCAACAGGGGTAACACATGACAAAAGCCACACTACCGGTCGTTCCCGCTCAAAAATCGCCCAATTCCGGTGCAATCTCGTTCGTTGCCTAAAGAGCGATCAAATATGACCTTGCGGTAATACGAGCTTTGCGCCATTGATCGCATAAGGACCAAACCTTTCGGGGAGCCACATGAGCATTCACGTCGCCCTCAACCATAAGACGACCTATCACTACGATCGGCAAGTCCGCGTCTCACCACAGGTCGTGCGGCTGCGTCCAGCCCCACATTCCCGAACGAAAATTCTTTCCTATGCCCTGAAAGTCGAGCCTTCCGGCCACTTCATCAATTGGCAGCAGGATCCTCAAGGCAATTTCCTGGCCCGGCTGGTCTTTCCCGAGCCCGTCGCCTCTTTGTCCTTCGAGATCGATCTTGTCGCCGAAATGGCCGTCTACAATCCCTTCGATTTCTTCCTCGAACCGTCGGCCGAGGCGTGGCCTTTCGCTTACGACCCAATTTTAAGCGAAGAATTGAAGCCTTTCCTGGCGGCCGAGCCACTGGGCCCTCAATTGAACGCCTTCCTCGCCGGAATCGACCGGCAGTCCCGTCGAACCATCGATTTCCTGGTCGGCCTCAATGGCGATCTTCAGCACTTGGTCGGCTACGTCATCCGCATGGAACCGGGCGTCCAAAGCTGCGAAGAAACGCTGACCAAGCGCACCGGGTCCTGCCGCGACAGCGCATGGCTTCTGGTCCAGGTGCTGCGGCATCTCGGCTTGGCCGCCCGTTTCGTCTCCGGCTATCTGGTGCAATTGGTTCCCGACCAGAAGCCGCTGGATGGACCGGCCGGGCCATCCGAAGATTTCACCGATCTGCACGCCTGGACAGAAGTCTACCTGCCTGGCGCCGGCTGGATCGGGCTCGATCCGACCTCCGGACTTCTCGCCGGCGAAGGCCATATTCCCCTGGCGGCGACACCCGAGCCGGGAAGCGCCGCCCCCATCACCGGCGCGGTGGACGCCTGCGAGGTCACATTCTCCCATCATATGGAGGTTTCCCGGGTCTTCGAATCGCCCCGCGTCACCAAACCTTATTCCGACGCGCAATGGTCGGCCATCGACGCTCTCGGCGACAAAATCGACGGCATTTTGAATTCCGGCGATGTCCGCCTGACCATGGGCGGCGAACCGACCTTCGTCTCGATCGACGATATGGATGGCGAGGAATGGAACACCGCCGCCGTCGGCCCGACCAAACGCGAACGCGCCTTTACGCTGATCAATCTGTTGCGCGAGCGCTTCGCGCCCGGCGGATTGCTGACCTTCGGCCAGGGCAAATGGTATCCAGGCGAAAGCTTGCCGCGTTGGGCTTTTGCCCTTTATTGGCGCGGTGACGGCAAGCCTTTGTGGAACAATCACGACTTGACCGCCGCGGAAAAGGCCGACGATCAGCCGGACGAAGAGACGGCACGGCTGTTCGGCGAACGGTTGTGCCAACGACTGGGATTGGATCCGCAACATCTGGTGGCGGCCTATGAAGATCCGTTGCATTACATCGGACGTGAGCAAAATCTGCCGGTCAATGTCGATCCGCTCGATTGCAAACTCGACGATCCCGAAGAACGGGCTCGCTTGGCGCGCGTTTTCAGCCGTGGCCTGGACCGCCCCGTCGGATTCGTTTTGCCGATCCAACGATGGAACGCGAAGGATCGGCCACATTGGATCACCGGCCCCTGGCCGGTGCGCCGCGGCAGGATGTTCTTGATTCCCGGCGATTCCCCTTTGGGGTTACGCTTGCCGCTCGACGCTCTGCCTTGGATCCCCCAGGCCTCCTATCCCTGGCAAATCCCACAAGATCCCTTCGATCCGCGCGGCCCCCTGCCCGATTCCCAGCGGTTGCGCCAAGCCCAGACGGTGCCGCCGCAGGCCCAGCAGGCGGCGGCCGGAACCGCGATCAAAACGGCCAGAAGCACCGTCAAGGAACAGGTCAACCAGCCGCTCGGCACCTTGCGGCAAACCGCAACGGGTTGGGTGTCGGACACGGTGCGAACGGCGCTCGGACTGCAGCCGCGTGACGGCAAACTTTGCATTTTCATGCCACCGACGGACACGGCCGATGACTTTGTCGAACTGATCGCCGCCATTGAGGATACCGCCGAAGATCTCGCCATTCCGGTGCATATCGAAGGCTACGCGCCACCCTCCGATCATCGACTGAATATCATCAAGGTAACCCCGGACCCTGGCGTCATCGAAGTCAATATTCACCCGGCAGCCTCGTGGGCAGCGCTCCGCGACACCACGACCGCACTCTACGAATGCGCGCGCCAAGCCCGCCTGGGGACCGAGAAATTCATGGTCGACGGCCGTCACGTCGGAACGGGCGGCGGCAACCATATCGTCGTCGGCGGCCGGACGGCTCCGGACAGCCCCTTTTTGCGACGCCCCGATCTGCTGGGCAGTCTGGTCCGCTGCTGGCAAAACCACCCGAGCCTCAGCTATTTGTTTTCCGGCTTGTTCATCGGTCCGACCAGTCAGGCGCCCCGTGTCGACGAGGCACGTGACGACAGCCTGTACGAGCTCGACATCGCGCTTCGTCAACTCCCGTTGCCTGGCCTGGAGGTTCCCCCCTGGTTGGTCGACCGCGTCATGCGCCATGTTTTGACCGACGTGACCGGCAATACCCATCGAACCGAGATCTGCATCGACAAACTTTATTCACCGGATGGTCCGACCGGCCGGCTTGGCCTGGTCGAGTTCCGCGCTTTCGAAATGCCGCCGCACGCGAAGATGAGTTGCGCCCAGCAATTGCTGCTGCGGGCCCTGATCGCCCGCTTCTGGTTCGAACCTTACCGGACGCCGCTCGTACGGTGGGGGCATGCGCTCCGGGATCGCTTCATGCTGCCGCACTTCCTTTGGCAGGATTTCACCTCGCTCTTGAACGATATGCAGATCGCCGGATTCGCTTTCGAAGAGTCATGGTTTACCCCGCATTTCGAATTTCGCTTCCCGCGCTATGGCGACGTCAACTATGGCGGCGTGGGCGTCGAAATCCGTCAAGCGCTGGAGCCCTGGCATGTTTTGGGAGAGGAGCCGGGGGCAGGAGGAACGGTGCGTTATGTCGATTCCTCGGTCGAACGCTTGCAGATCAAGGTTGGCGGCTTGATCGGCGAGCGTCATATCATCACCTGCAACGGCCAGCCCTTGCCGCTGACCTCGACCGGCGCCCCAGGCGAATATGTCGCCGGCGTTCGCTATCGCGCCTGGCAGCCGCCATCTTGTCTGCATCCGACCATCGGCGTTGACGCGCCGCTGGTTTTCGATGTGGTCGACAGCTGGAACAAGCGCTCTTTAGGGGGGTGTGTCTACCATGTCGCCCATCCCGGCGGCCGAAATTACGATACCTTCCCAGTCAACGCCAATGAGGCGGAAAGCCGCCGTCTATCTCGCTTTTTCGCTATCGGACATACCCCTGGAGAAATTCCACTTCCACCGGCGATGCCAAATCCGGACTTTCCGACCACCCTCGATCTGCGGTTAAGTATAGGCTAAGGATGGACGCAGAAATAAACGAATCACCTCGTCATTCCCGCGAATGCGGGAATCCAGCCGGCGGAATGGATCCCCGTTTTCGCCGGGATGACGAGAGAGCCGCAGTTATTTCTGCGACTTTCCTAAGGGTTGGTCGTGTGGATACTCGTTTTGGTGTTGGAACGCTTTATGGACCGCAGGCAATTTCCGCCGGATGACTCATTGATCGGACAAGGATCCCTGCCGGGCGCGTTCCGCATGGGTTATCCCATGGTCCGCGGCCGTTGGGATGAAATGGTCGATGCGAACGGCTCCTTACGTCCGCAATGGGAAAATTTCATCGAAGCGTTATCGACCTTTCCCCATGACGAAATGCTCAACCGGTGGGACCGCGCGCAACGCCTGATCCGTGAAAATGGCGTTACCTACAATGTCTATCGCGACCCACGCGGTCTTGACCGGCCGTGGCAACTCGACCCTGTCCCGTTGATTCTCTCCGCCCAGGAATGGCGTGGCATCGAAGAGGGAATGGCCCAACGCGCCACCCTGCTCGACCGAATCTTGGCCGATCTCTATGGCCCGTGCGATCTGCTCCGCGAAGGTCGCTTGCCGCCGGCTTTGGTGTTTGGCCACCCCGCCTACCTGCGGCCGCTATGTCATGTGGCGCCCGCCGGTGGACGCTATCTTCATCTTTACGCCGCCGACCTGGCCCGCTCGCCGGATGGCCAGTGGTGGGTGATGTCCGATCGGTGCGAAGCGCCTTCGGGGGCCGGTTACGCCCTGGAAAACCGCAGCATCGTCGGACGAACCCTGCCTGAAATGCAGCGTCCCCATCCGATCGAATCCCTGACGCCGTTCTTTCACAAACTCCGCGAATCGCTGTACAGCCTGTCGCCACGACATCGGGAAACGCCGCGCATCGTCCTGCTGACGCCGGGCCCCTATAATGAAAGCTTTTTCGAGCACGCCTATCTCGCCCGCTTTCTCGGCTATACCCTGGTCGAAGCGGAAGACCTGACGGTTCGGGGCGATCACGTTTATTTGAAAACGCTGGACGGTCTCCAGCAGGTGGACGTCATCCTACGGCGAACCGACGGCGCATATTGCGATCCGCTGGAGTTGCGCAACGAATCGACGCTCGGTATCGCGGGACTGGTGCAGGCTGTTCGCCGCGGCAATGTGGTCGTGGCCAACGGCCTGGGCAGCGGCTTGCTGGAAAGCGGCGCCATAACTCCATTTCTGCCCAATCTGGCGCAGCATCTTCTCGGAGAGGACTTGAAGATGCCGTCTGTCGCCACGTGGTGGTGCGGCGGACATGCGGAACGCCACTATGTCTTGGCCAATCTCGACCGCATGGTCGTCAAGCCGGCCTATCCCGGCACCGGCTCTCTTCCGCAACCGGTGTTTGGCGAACATCTGTCGGCGGTCAGACGGGCCGGATTGGCGCAAGCCATCCGCAATCAACCCGACGCTTTCTTCGCTCAGGAACGCGTGAAACTGTCAACCACGCCGGTGTGGAACAATGGCGCGCTGGATCCCCGACCGTTAATGCTCCGGGTTTTCGTCGCGGCGCATGACGACGGATATGTGGTCATGCCGGGAGGATTGACCCGCGTTGCCGCCGAGCGCGGCGGCAACGTCGTGTCGATGCAATTCGGTGGCGGCAGCAAGGACACCTGGGTCCGCACGGACACCAAGACGCCTCTGGTCACCTCCGTTCGCGCCACCGACCCTCCGGTCAAGCTGGTCCGCGGCGCCCATGATCTTCCCAGCCGCGTGGCCGACAATCTTTATTGGTTCGGCCGCTATGTCGAACGGTCCGAAGATGCGACCAGACTTCTGCGCGCCACCTTGTCACGCGTCGGCAATGCCGCCAGTTACGGCGCGGCCGACGAACTCCCGGCCGCTCTTGGCTTATTGAACCATCTTTATCGCCTGCCCCCCCGAACCGACTCGGAGGAAGCGGCGGCGACTATCGCCCGGATGAATTTTGACCCCGCGCATATGCACGGCCTCCGCGCGACCATCGAGCGGGTGCAGCGAATGGCCGCCATGGTGCGCGACCGCTTGTCTCTCGACACCTGGAGAGCGGTCAACCGCCTGCTCGACGAAGTGACGCAAATCAGCGTGGGCAGTCGCCTCAACACGGAAGACTTGGTCAATCTGTTGAATCATGTCGTGCTTGCCTGCGAAGCGCTGAGCGGCCTGGCGATGGAGAATATGACGCGGGGGCTGGCGTGGCGGTTCGTCGATATCGGACGCCGTATGGAACGCGGTTTGCACGTTCTCGACATCTTGTCCAACATCCTGCAGCCCGTGGAGAAGATCGGCGGCGCGGCTTTGGACGTGCTGCTGGAGGTGTCGGACAGCGCGATGACCTATCGCTCTCGCTATCTTTCGTCGCCGCAATTCGCTCCGGTCCTTGATTTGCTGCTGGCCGACGAAAGCAATCCGCGATCGCTGGCCTTTCAGATCGTGGCTCTGGGGGCGCATATGGATCAGGTGGCGGCAAGACGGCGAACGGCCTTCTACGGCCCCGAACAACGCCTGAGCATCTGGCTCTGCGGCGCCATCCGTACCGCCGAGATCGAAATTCTGGCGCGCCCCGATGAAGACGGCGGCCGGCGCAATCTGGCGACATTCCTCGAAGTGTTGCGATCGAAATTATGGGAACTGTCCGAGATGGTCACCCGTGAATATTTCACGCACGCCGTGAGCCGCAACGCCAGCGGCAACACGCCATTCAGAGAGACGGTGCCGTGAACTACAAAGTCCGCCATTTGACCACCTATACCTATAACGAACCCGTTCTGGTGGCGCATCATCTGGCGCATCTGGCGCCCCGAGCCGTCCCCTGGCAGGTCTGCCGGCGGACGGCCTTGCGCATCCGCCCGCAACCGACAGAGATTGAAAGTCACGGAAACGACTATTTTGGCAATCCGATCACCTTCTTTACCCTGCACGACCCGCATCGCACATTGATCGTCGAAGCGACGAGCCGCATTGAACTGAAATCGCGCAGCCACCCCGCCCCGGAGGACACGCCCTGGTGGGAAAGTGTCGTCGATGTGCTGGACAGCGTTCGCACGCCGGATCTTCTGGAGGCTAAAGAATACTGCTTCGCCAGCCCTCTGGTCGGCACGACGGACGCCGTGGCGGCCTACGCCATGGCGTCATTTCCCACCAATCGCCCGATCATGGCCGGATTGCTCGACCTGATGCATCGCATTCATCACGATTTCATCTATGACCCAGAGGCGACGACGGTATCCACGCCGCTGGATCGGGTTCTCGCCGACCGCAGAGGCGTCTGCCAGGATTTCGCGCATCTGGGCATCGCCTGCCTGCGCAGCCTGGGTTTATCGGCCCGCTATGTCTCCGGCTACTTGCTAACCCGCCCGCCACCCGGAAAAAGCAAGCTGAAGGGCAGCGACGCGTCGCACGCCTGGCTTTCCGCCTTCGTGCCTGGTTATGGTTGGGTCGACCTCGACCCAACCAACGATAAGGTCCCCGACACCGAGCATATCACCACGGCCTGGGGCCGCGACTTTAACGACGTCAGCCCTTTGAAAGGCGTCGTGCTGGGCGGAGGTGAACAGTCGCTCAAGGTGGCCGTCGACGTCGAGCCGATCGAAGCGTAAATCAACAGCCTTGACGTTAATTCAGGGTATCGATCACGGCGCTTAGGGCGCTGTCCCAGTCGCCGGGAGTTGTTTGGCGACACAGCGTGACGGACGGATACCAGGGGCTGTCCGGGCGGTTCAGCAACCATCGCCAATCCGGAGCGAAGGGCAGCAGGATCGAAACGGGTCGCCCCATCGCGCCAGCCAGATGGGCAACGCCGGTATCGACCGAGACAAGGCGATCGAGCCCGTCAAGAATGGCCATGCTGTCGGTGAAGTCCTTGATTTCAGCACCAAGATTGATCAATGGGGCGTGGCCCCAATAACGACCGATTTCGGCTTGCGCCTCGCCCATTTGCAGTGAAACGAGAGCGACCTTCGGCAGGGCGGCAAGCGCGGCGAACCGCGCAAGAGACATGGAACGGTTGCCATCGTTGCCATGGGTCGGCCGTCCGGACCACACAAGGCCGATGCGGCGATAACCCTTGGGAAGCAGAGCATCGAGACGGCGGCGCCATGACAAAACCTTCGCGGGATCGGCTTTGACATAGGGGATCGGCGCAGGGACGCTGGCGAGGTCGGTGCCGAACAACCGCGGCAAACCGGAGAGTGGACAATAGGCATCGAACGCGGGCGTTTGCTCCCAGCGGTCGAGATAACCGACGATATCCGGTTGCTGCAAGACGATCGGACGCATTGCAGAACTGCCCGCGACGATCAAATCCGGACAGAGCTTGGCCACCGCGGGGATGTAACGACAGAACTGGATCGTATCGCCGAAGCCCTGGTCGGCGATCAACAAGAGCGTGGTTCCGGGCATTGGCCGACCGTCCCACAGGGGCTTGTCATGAGGGGGTAGCAAGGGCGGCGCGTGGGGCAAGTCGAAGCGCCACTCATATTCGCGCCATCCTTCCTCGAATCGACCACTGACCAGTAGCGCTTCGGCAAGTTCGAAATGAGCCGACGCCATGGCAGGGTCCAATTTCACAGCCCGGCGCTCCGCAGCGATCGCCTGCGCAATCTCCAATCGATCATAGTGAATAACGCCCAGATTATAGTGGGCCGCCGCGTCATCGGGAGCCAAGGCCACGGCGCGCCGCCCATGGTCGATCGCCTCGTCAAGCCGGGCCTGGTTACGGTAAATCTCGCAGATGTTGCGATGGTAGAGCGCAATGTCCGGCGCCAGTTCGATGGCCCGCCGACACCGGGTCAGCGCTTCCAACGGTCGTTTGCGTTTGCAGGACAAAACCGCCGCCGCGTGCAACGCCGGATGATGGGACGGCATCGCCGCGATGATGTGGACCAGCAATCGCTCGGCCACATCGAACCGTCCGGCTTGATCGTGGGCTTCGGCGACCGCCATCCACTGATCGACCGTATTCGACGCCGGTGGTGATGCGGGGACCTGGCACGGAGACTTGGCAGCTGACGGCTCAGGCATCGATCCCATACCCGAGGCGATAGATGACCGGCTCGAGAATCGGAAACACCGGCGCCAGATGCTTCACATAGTGGCGATAGCGGTACCGCGATCTGTCGTAGAGTTTCTCGGTCACCTGAGCGTAGGATGCCGTCCGCGCATAGCGCTTATTTTCATGGAACGACAGGCAGCGCTTGTCGAAACTCACGCCGACGAAGCCCAACATACGTCGCACATGATTTTCCTGATCGTCAACGATGTCCTCATAGCGAATGGGCAGATATTTCAAGGCCATCTCGCGGCGGTAATGCTCGACCAAGTCCATGATCAGCACGTAATGGCGCGCGATGCTTTCAAGCGCGTTGGCGCAATAGAAGCCGTGCGTCAGGTGGTTGGAGAAGACCGAGAGCACGATATCGAGCGGATGGCGCAGGACATGGATGACCGGCGCGTCGGGAAACATCAGGGCGATCAGGCCCAAATGGGTCTCGTTCAAGGGCATCTTGTCGGTGAACCAGGTGGCGCCCGGCTCGACGATGCCGAGTTGACGCGCGCGCTGCAGATAATAATCCCGAAGGTTGTCGAGCCCCTCCCGCTGATCGCCCATCCACAGATCGGCGAGCGCCTCGGGATAGGGCAGTGGACTGTTCAACATGCGCGGCATCAGATGCGTAATGTCGTTGACGAAGGTCAGTTCGTCGCCGGCCGAAATGCGGGGATGGGCCGAAAGTGTTTGTTCGACCATGGTCGTGCCGGAACGCGGAAAACCCACGATGAAAAGCGGACGCGGCCCCGTCTCGATCGGCTTGGCGCGCGGCACGATCTGGAGTCGGCTTGCCGTGAAATACTGAGTCAATCGCTGGACGAGTTGGCGTGCATGCTCGTCCAGATAGACAGAGCCACTGAAAAGAACGCCCTTTTGCTTGCCGGCCGCGAAGGCGGCGAAGGCCTCGTCGAAGCGGCCCATCTTGTCAAGAAGCCGCCCTTTCTCCAAAAGTTCGTTGGCCCCCAATCCGTCGCTATGGTTCTGCGCCTCCAGTCGGTCGAGGATGGTGAGCGCCGCGTCATAGTCCTTGGTTCGCCCCCGCAAGACGGCCCGTTGCAAGAGCACGCTCTGATTGCCGGGATCGAGTTTCTCGGCCTGATCGAGCAGCTCGTCCGAACGCCCAAAGTCGCGGTCGGTCTCCTCCATACGCGCCCAGCCGATAAGTGTCTGCAGAATGGTCGGATCGAGGGCGAATGACTCCGCATAAAGTTTGCGAGACTCCGCCATCTTGCCCTGATTTTTGAGATTCCAGGCCAAATTGGCGAGCAGGATCGCTTCGCGTTGGCCGGTCAGTTCCAGCACGCGGCGGTAATGATATTCGCCGATCTGGGGCCGGTTGGCCTCGGTCAGAATCATCCCCATCAGATTGTGCGATTGTGGATCCGTCGGCGCGATACGCACGGCGTTGCGGGCGTGGATCTCGGCTTCGGCCAGATCGCCCTTGCCAAACAGCAGGAGCGCCAATTCCTGGGTCGCCCAGACATTATTGGAATTGACCGCGACCAAGCGACGGACCAGAGCCTCGGCGGCCGATAGCGGGCCCGTCGCCTTGCGGATTTGGTAGAGCACGGCCAGCGCCCCGCCCTGACCGGGCGACAGCTCAAGCACGTCAAGGCAGATCTGCTCCGCTTCGCCCAACCCTCCCTGGCCATGGAGGGCGATCGCCCGATCCACCAGAGGCAGCAGATGGCGGCTCGCCTCGGCCGGGCCCAATGACGACAAATCCAGCCGACAGCAGCGAGAAGACCGCAGACCGCTGCCGCATTCGCACAAACTCGGGTTTGAAACAGTCATGGGGAGGGCCATCACATCTTGGGAAACGATCCTTGAGAATCCGGGATTGCGACACGTTCGGCAAGAGCCGATGGCGTTTCGATTTGGGGCAGCCTCGTTACCACGTGACGCGGAAACCACCGGAGAGCGCGTGGCTGCTGCTGGAACCATCGAGGGAACCGTCGTAACGCAGATAGACGCTGGTCTCCGCGGACAGTGGCAGGGCGAGCCCAGCGCCGAGAACTGCGGAATCACGCTTCGACCGCGCTCCGTCGACCTGAAAGGAGGCCGCCGGATCGGCACTGAAGGCGACCGTGGCAGTCCGCGCGCCGGACGCGTATTCGCGTGCCCAGCCGATCGAAAGATCAGTCGCGAGTGCGGTTCCGGCGACCGGGACCGTGCCGTCGAGACGGGTTCCCAACTGGCTTTTGGCCGAGTTCGTCGTCCCGCCCTTGACCGTGAGAGCGAGAGCGCCCGCCCCACTCTCCGTCAAGCCATTCTGTCGAACCGTATCGAACGACAGGCCGGCGAAAGGCGTGAGCGTGACGTGGCCGGGCATGGCCAGCCGATAGCCGGCCTCGACCGAGGACAGGGCCTGAGTGTCGGTCGCATGGCCCGTCGCCACAGCCGGCAGCCCCGGCAACGACACGTCGCGCCGGACCCGCCCGTCGCCATAGGCGACGCCGAGTTGACCGGCGAGATAAGCCGCCCCCCAATCATAGTCGGCGTAAAGCGCAGCTTGCGTCTGATCGACGGAGCCGCGACCGCCGTCGTTGTTGAGACTGAAACTCGTGTTGCCGGCACCGAAGGCCATACCGATCCGAAGCTGGGGATTCACTTTGTAATCAACACCGACGACACCGCCGGAAATCGTCTCGTTTAGACGATGGGCGTTGCCGTCGCTGGAGATCCCCCCGGTCTGGCCATACCCCGACACCCACATGCCCCAAGGCTTGTCGATCCGGGGCACCGGATCATAACCCCAGTCGGATGCAAGCGAGGCCAACTGCACGCGATTGCCAGTTCCGGACGCGCTCTGGCCCTGCGATGGTCCGTCCGAGGAGGCAGCCAGGCTCTGGCGCCGGATCAAGCCCGTGAAGAGATCGCCCGAGGCCAGAGCCGTCGTCGCCAGACCGGTATAGGGTTCGCCGGACAGGCGGTCGAGCGTCGAGCGCACGCCCGACGCCGACAGCGTATCGAGAGCGGCGAGGCTCGCCGCATAGGCGCTGCCGTTCGCAGCCGAGGCCAAATCGAAGGCCGCCGCCGCCGCTCTCTGGTTGCGCGTGCCGCCGACGGCGGAAAGACCAAGCTGGCCGAGCGTCGCATAGACGTCAGCGGCATCGTAGCTCAGCGTGAAGGCCAAGAGCGGCGAGGATGACGAGACGCTGGCGAAGGCGCCGCTGACGCCGCCGGTCGCGGTGACGATCGTATAGCGGGTGCCGCTCACAAAGCCGCTGCCCAGCGGCACGATCAGGGCGCTTCCGCCGAGGCTCGCCGTGCCGCCCACCACCAGCCGCGATGTCGCCAAGGACGACACTTCGATCTGCAGGCTGCTGTTGGCGCCTTGAGTGTAGTTCCCGCCCACCGTCAGCGTGCCGACCGACCCGCCTGGTGCGACCACACCACCGGTGACATTGTTCACGCTTCCCGTGACCGTGCCGTGGCCGGCGAGTTGGCCGCCGGACGCCACCGTCACGGCGCCGGCGAGACTGGCTCCCGGATTTCCGATGTCACCGATCTCCAACGTGCCGCTGCTCACGGTCGTGCCGCCGGTGACGCTGCTGGCCCCGTCGAGGATCAAAAGTCCTAGGCCGGTTTTTATCAGCGCGCCGGAGCCGGAGATCGCGCCTAAGAAGCTCGTCGTCGTGCCCTGATCGACCGTCAAGACCCCGCTGCCAAGCGAGATCGCCCCGCTACCGCCGCTGAGCGAGCCGACAGTCTGGTTGTTTCCGTTCAGGTTGAATGTTCCGCCATTGAACGTCAGCGCACTACCCTGGGCCAAGCTGGCACCCTTGCCGAGTTCCAGCACGCCGCCATTCAGTGTCGTGCCGCCGCTATAGCTGTTGGCGGCATTGAGGGTCAATGTGCCGCCGCCGGTCTTGACCAGCCCGCCGGCGCCCGAGATGGTGCCGGAAAAGCTGGTGTTCGCGGTCTGATTGACCGTCAAGTTGCCGGTTCCGAGCGTGATCTGGCCGCCCGTTCCGGACAGCGAGGCGACCGACTGCGTGTTACCGTTCAAATTGAAGCTGCCGCCGCCGAGGACGAGCGCGCCCGTCGCCGCCAGGCTGGCGCCGGGCGCCAAGGCCAGCGTCCCGGAGGTGATCGTCGTGCCGCCGGTATAGGCGTTGGCACCCGAGAGGGTCAGCGTGCCGCCGCCGGTCTTGACCAGCCCGCCGGAGCCGGAGATGGTGCCCGAGAGAGTCGCGTTGAAATTATTGGTGTCGAAGGTACCGCCGCCGGTGCCAAGAGATACGGCGCGCGCCGAAGTGAAGCCCGCGCCATATTGGAGCGTCCCGCCGCTCAGGGTGAGGGTGCCCGACACCGCTCCCAAGCTGGCATCGGCGCCGACATTGAGCGTCCCGCTCCCAATCGTCCAAGGAGTCACGGAGGTCGTCGCGCCGGTCAGCGTCCAGGTCCCGCCGCCGGTCTTTTGGAACTGGCCGAATCCCTGATATTGGGTGGTCGGGCCGATCTTTGAAACGTCGAAGCTTCCATTGGCCCCACCGCCGAGAGCCAGCGTGTCGGCGCCGCTGAAAGCGACGACATTGCCGATGACGGTCGACCCGGCCTGCAATGTCAGGCTGTTGACCCCGCCGGTGAAGACGATGGCGTCGGCGCGTGTCACGCCGTCACCACCGAGGCCACCAGAGATCGTGCCGCCATTGGTGATCGCGAGACCAGCCCCGATGATCCCGGCGCCACCCGCGCCGGCGGCGCCGCCGCCGCCGAGCCCTGCCGCGCCGCCGTTGCCGCCGCTGATCGTACCAATATTGCTCACGCTGCCGCCGGAACTGGAGACGGTTACCCCCGCGCCGCCATTGCCGCCATTGCCACCGGTACCGCCATTGGCTCCGTCGCCGCCATTGGCCCCATTGCTACCGGAAATGACGCCCGTATTTCCCGTATTGCCACTGCCTGTAATGGTGAGGCCATCGCTACCGCTGGTACCGGTGCTGCCGTTCTGAGGCGGCGGCGTATAGACGGCAAGGGTTAAGTCGACATCCGTCGCTGTATAGCCGATGGATTCCGTGAAGCCGGACGGTGCGCCGCCGATCAGGGTGGTGAAGCTGCCGCCGATGCCTCCGGCGGCATGAACGATATCGTAGGTCGCGGCCGTATAGTTTCCTGCCGCGAAATTCACGTCGAGCGTGCCGGCAAGCGTCGCCGTGCCGGTCACCGTGAGCTTGTTCGTGCTGGACGGCGACAGATCGATCTCCAGAACGCCGCCTGAGCCTTGGCTGTAATTGCCGGTCATGGTGAGGGGATTGCTGAACCTCAGCGCCCCATTGTTGGTCACCGTGCCGCTGGTGATATTGTCGTTCAACAGCAGGCTACCGCCGCTGAAGGTAACGGACAGTGCGGTGACGGTGCCAAGGCCGCCGCCCTGACCGGTGAGGGTGCCGACCGCGCCGCCGGTTCCGCCGGCGATGGTCACGGCCCGCCCTGCGGCGGCAATATTGCCGGAAATTAGACCGCTGTTGGTGACGGACAAGGCGCCGCTGCTACCAATGGCGGTCGGGCCGGTGATGGTGCCCGAATTGGTGATGCTACCACCTGCCCCAAGGAGAACGCCGTCATTTGCGGTGCCGGCGATGCTGCCGGAATTGTTCACCGTACCGGCCGCGCCAATGAAGACCCCTCCTTGCGAGCCGGTGATCCTGGCCGAGGTTCCGGAATTGGTGACACTGCCGCTGGAAAGCAATTTGATACCATAACCAGCCGAGCCGATCATGGTGCCCTCATTGATCACCGTGCCGGTGCCGTTGATGCCCACCCCCGCGACCGGACCGGTGATCGTGGACGCCGTCCCGGAATTGGTGACAGTGCCTCCGGCCGTCAAATAGATTCCGGCCTCGACAGTGGCGCTGATGGTGCCCTGGTTGCTCACCGTGCCGACAGCCGTACGGATTTTCACCCCTTCTTGCCTGCCGGCAATTTTGGACGCCGTTCCGGAATTGGTGACGCTGCCGCCATGGCCCAGGTAAATTCCAGAATCCGCTGTGCCGGTGATGGTGCCGGAATTGCTCACCGTGACGGCCGCAAGATTGGTCAATATCCCGTCGCGTCCGCCGGTGATGATGGCCGACGCTCCGGAATTGGTGACGGTCCCGCTATCTTCCAGATAGACTCCCGTCTGTGAAGAACCGGTGATGGTGCCCTGGTTGGTCACCGTGATCACGCCAAAGAGCCTCAACCCGTAAACGGCGCCGGTGATGGAGCCGCTCGTGGAATTGGTGATGCTGCCGTCATGCATATAGATTCCGGAGGAACTTCTGCTGACGGTGGTGGCGGTAATGACGCCGGCATTGGTCACGAAACTGGCCCCCTGGCCCGGTGAGCCGAGATGCAATCCGTAGTATCCGCCGCTGACGGCGCCGCTCGTCGTATTGGTAACCCTGCTGCCGGTTTGAAGCCTAATGCCGGCGCTCGTAGCGCCGCCGGTGACGACGCCGGAATTGGTCAGCGTATAGGATGAGCCCGCGCCGGTGATGCCATTGCCGGACGATAAGATCACAGTCGAAGGGTAGACGACGAAGGGATTACCCGCAGCACCCCCGTGAGTCGACAAATCGACCGTGGTGCCTGAATTTCCCAGAATCGTCTGCGCCTGTGCCGGACTGGGAAGCGCGATCCCTAAGGAAACGGCCGCCGGCACTGTCAGAAGCGATATCCGGGCGCAACCGCCACGCAGGCGATGAGCAAGAGATTTCGGACCTGGGAGAACCGGGCAGACACCCCTGACGGCCCTTCTCATGAGAGTCCCTTCAAACAAAATATTCTTAAAAAATTTAATATATTTTCCACAAAGAAAACACAACCATGAATTTTTGCATATAAAGACCTGACCACTTTTATAATACGGATATCGAATCGGGATGTAGTGATGGCTTTAAAATCGGCAGGTGGCCGCAACGATGAAGACATCGTTCGGCCAGCAATGTTAAATTAGTCAGATGAACCTAGATTCATCTAGATTAATTGTAGAACAATATGAATAAATAATATATTACGACGTCGACATTATCCCAAAAAATGTAAAATAATAATTCGCATTACGTCTTAAAGTATTTTAATATTCAGAAAATTCGCTCTTTCAATACAAAAAAGACCGCGTCACATTTATAGGGCGCGATATTTTTATACACACGTCACGGGGCGCATTTTAGATCTCCATCATGACCGGGGTTAATCTGGCCATGATGGAGCGGGTGATCCGGGATGATCACGAACCGGAAAAGGGGGCAAAAGGGCGACAGCCCATGCCCTCTTTGAGGATTTGACGCAACGACGTCTCGTCAAATCCTCAATAAAGATAACGCGCCCGGATGGTGCCGTCCAAGGCATGCAATTCGGTGCTCAACTCCACCTCGTCGACGTCTCCGTCCAGATCGACCACCACATAGCCGACCTCGGGATCGGTTTGCAGATATTGGGCGGTGATGTTCAGATTGCGCGCCGAGAGCAGTTCGTTGATCCGTCGCAACATGCCGGGCACATTGGCATGAATATGCAAGAAGCGCGTGCCGCTGGCCTTCACCGGCAACGACACCTCGACGAAATTCACCGCGCCCACGGTCGAACCGTTATCTGAATATTTGATCAGCTTCTCGGCCACTTCGAGACCGATATTGGCCTGGGCTTCCTGTGTCGATCCGGCGACATGCGGGGTCAGAATCACATTTTCCATGTCACGGAGCGGACTGACGAACTCGTCGGCATTGCTCCCCGGTTCGGTCGGAAAAACGTCGATGGCGGCGCCCAGCAGATGTTTGTCTTGCAGCGCCTTGACCAGCGCATCGATGACCACGACATTGCCGCGCGACGCATTGATCAGATAGGAGCCCTTGCGCATGGCGCGCAGCTCCTTCTCGCCGATCAGATTCTTGGTCTGCGGAGTCGCCGGAACATGCAATGTCACCACATCGGATTTTTCCAGAAGCTCCTTCAGCTTGCCGCAGGGTTGGGCATTGCCGATGGCGAGTTTCTTCTCGGTGTCGAAGTACCGCACCCGCATCCCCATGGCTTCGGCCATCACCGAAAGCTGCGAACCGATGTGCCCATAGCCGACGATACCCAGCGTCTTGCCGCGCAATTCGTAGGAATCCTTGGCGTTCTTGCGCCATTGCCCGGCATGCGCCAATCGTGACTTCTCAGGGATTCCGCGCAACAGCATAACGATTTCGCCGACGACCAGCTCGGCCACCGAACGGGTATTCGAATAAGGCGCGTTGAACACCGGAACGCCAGCCTTGCGCGCCGTATCCAGGCGCACCTGATTGGTGCCGATACAGAAACACCCGATGCACATCAGCCGATTAGCCGCCGCCAGCACCTTGTCGGTGACGCGCGTGGCCGACCGAATCCCCAGCATATGCACGCCCTGGATCTTCTCGATCAGCTCCGCCTCGTCAAGAGCGTGCGGCAACAGCTCGACATTGCTGTAACCGGCCTCCTGAAATTCGCGGACGGCATTCTCGTGCACGCCCTCCAACAGCAGAACGCGAATCTTGTCTTTCGAAAGAGAGTGCTTTACCACGTCGCTAGCCTCGGCATTGGATGAAGGACAGCGCCGAAGATACGAAAGTTCGGCGCGCAGGTATAGATTGGAGATGAGAGGGCTGATCTGCGTCAACCGCACATGACAAACCCCGTCGTTCGCACAAATAATAAGCAGTATTGACAAGCGTCTATTTTTTGCACATTATGTCATCGTGCTTGATGCCAAAGTTGAGCTTGACTAAAAATTAGGCCAATTCTTCGCTGATTGCCTATTTTTTCTGCAATACCCTATCGACACCCCTTCCCGCGTCGATAGCTAAGCCATTGAAATCGCGAAAATACTTCAGAATTAGGTCGTTTGGCACGCTGTTTGATAGCGATGGGCCTGCGCTTTCTTTGAATGTTTTCACGAGGCCACGATGGATTCCGTCACCACTGGGCTTGATGTCCTTTTTGTTCTGCTTGGCGCCATTATGGTGTTGGCCATGCACGCCGGGTTCGCCTTCCTGGAAGTCGGCACCGTGCGGCGTAAGAATCAAGTCAACGCCCTGGTCAAGATTCTGACCGATTTCGCCGTCTCAACCTGTGCCTATTTTTTCATCGGCTATGGGATCGCCTATGGAATCGATTTTCTCGTCTCGGCCAAAATTCTGTCCGGCGCCGGAGGCGGCGTCTTTGCACCCAAAGGCTACGATCTGGTCAAATTCTTCTTCCTGGCCACCTTCGCCGCAGCCATCCCCGCCATCGTCTCGGGCGGCATTGCCGAGCGGGCCAAATTCAGGCCGCAACTGATCGCGACCTTCCTGATCACCGCCATCTTCTATCCCTGCTTCGAGGGCATGGTCTGGGGGACCCGGCTCGGCTTTCAGGACTGGATGACGACCACCTTCGGCGTTGCCTTTCACGATTTCGCCGGATCCGTCGTGGTTCATGCCTTTGGCGGCTGGGTCGCCCTTGGCGCCGTGGTCATGCTGGGCGCCCGCCGTGGTCGCTATCGGAAAAATGGATCCGTGCTTGGCATTCCGCCTTCGAACATCCCCTTCCTGGCGCTTGGCGCCTGGATTCTTTCGGTCGGTTGGTTCGGCTTCAACGTCATGAGCGCGCAAAAGATCGAGGGCTTGTCCGGATTGGTGGCCCTCAACTCCCTGATGGCCATGGTTGGCGGAATTTTGTCAGCGCTGCTGGTCAGCCGCAACGATCCCGGTTTCATTCATAATGGCGCCTTGGCCGGCCTCGTCGCCGTTTGCGCCGGGTCCGATGTCATGCACCCCGTGGGAGCGCTGGCGACCGGAGCGATCGCCGGCATGCTGTTCGTCGTCGTGTTCAACACATGCCAAAATAAATGGAAGATCGACGATGTCTTGGGCGTCTGGCCCTTGCATGGCTTCTGCGGCGCCTTCGGAGGCATCGCCTGCGGCATCTTCGGTCAGGAAGCCCTGGGCGGCATGGGCGGCGTCTCTCTCGCAGGGCAAGCCTTCGGGACAGTCTTGGGCGTGGCCTTGGCGACCGCCACGGGTTTCATAATCTATGGCCTGCTGAAAGCGACCTTGGGAATCAGGCTGACGGCCGAAGAGGAATATCGCGGTGCCGACCTGTCGATCCATCACATCGGCGCCTATCCGGAAGAAGAAGTGCCTGATTACGGCATTTCCCCAAACCAGGACGACCCCCGACAGGTTGCCTGAGAGCGGGCTGGACCAAAGAGCCGGATTGCGGTAACAACCGCCTTTCGTTCCGTTCCCTATGCGAGTTTCTCATCATGACCGATTGCCCCTGCGGCAGCGCAAAGTCCCTCGAAACCTGTTGCGGCCCCATTTTGGCCGGCGGGCCGGCGCCCACGGCGGAAGCTTTGATGCGCTCGCGTTACGCCGCCTATGTGCTGTGCGATATCGATCATCTGGAACGCAGCTTGGCCCCGGAAGCGCGAACCGACCACGACCGCAAGGCGGCAGAACAATGGGCGAAGTCGGTCGAATGGCTGGGACTCTCGATTTTGTCCGCCGAAAATGGCAGCGGCGAGGACCAAACCGGGACCGTGGAATTCGCCGCGCGCTTCCGTCAAGGCGGCCTTGAACAAACCCATCATGAAACCAGCAATTTCCGCCGCCATGACGGCAGTTGGGTTTACGTCGACGGCAAGATGCACAACAAGCCCGTGGTCCGCAGCGGCCCGAAGATCGGGCGCAATGACCCCTGCCCGTGCGGCAGCGGGAAAAAATACAAGCAGTGCTGCGGTAAGGCGTGAAAGAGCCGTTTCAAAATAAAGAGTTCCGGAAGCCTTTCTTCGGGACCGTTGGCAACGAAATCTTGAGGAAATCCTGCTATCCATTGGATGTTGGACCGTTCGTCCCTAAATCTTAACGACGTCAAGCAACGGAACATCCGAATGACACCAAAAGGCGAAGGCCCATTCCCGACCGCCCGCGACGATGCCGAGTTCGCCGAAAAACTCGAAGACCACCCGCAAGCGCAATCCGCGGCCTATCGTTTGGCCTTCAAGGATGAGGATTTTCTTTTGCGCGACGATCTGCGACCGATTCGGCTGCAACTTGAGTTGTTGAAGACGGATTTGATGCTCAAGGAGCAAGGCATCCGCTCGACCGTCGCCATGTTCGGAAGCGCCCGCATCACCGAGCGGAAAACGGCGGAAACCCATCTGGCGGATGCGGAGATCGCGGCCCGCGCCGACCCCAGCAACGCCGAGTTGGCCCGCAAGGTCAGCGTCGCCCGCCGGATGCTGGCCAACGCCCGATACTACGAGGAGGCAAGGCGTCTGGGCGAGATGGTGTCGTCGACCTGCGCCAAGGACGGCGAATGCGACTTCGTCGTTCTTACCGGCGGCGGTCCGGGCATCATGGAGGCGGCCAATCGCGGCGCCGCCGATGTGGGCGCCAAATCCATCGGCCTCAACATCGTCCTGCCGTTGGAACAAGCCCCCAACCCCTATGTGACGCCGGAACTCTCCTTCCGCTTCCACTATTTCGCCCTGCGCAAGATGCATTTCTTGACGCGGGCCAAGGCGCTGGTGGTGTTTCCCGGTGGATTCGGCACATTGGACGAGATGTTCGAGGCCGCCACGCTGATCCAAACCGGTAAGATCGAACGGATTCCCTTCCTGCTGTTCGGCAAGGAATATTGGGAACGGGTCATCAATTTCGACACCATGGCCAGCGAAGGGATGATTGCCCCAGCCGACAAAGACCTCTTCCAATTCGTCGAAACGGCCGAAGAAGCATGGCACCATATTGCTCGTTTCTGGGGCCTAACCTCGATCGAGATGGTGAATACGACAACGGACTGATCGGGACTTTTGGGCGATTGACGGCTATTCTTAGGCGAAAACACCTTGAAGCGGGGACCCTTTCGTGAAGTTTCTTGACTCTCCCGTCGCTTTCCTAGCAGCCGTCGCCACCGCCATCTTCGCCTTCGGCCTGGGCCTGACCTCTCCCATTTGGTTTCTGCTGACCGGAATGGGGCCTCTCGAAGCGATGCACGCGGGAACCCCGATCGTGACCAGCACGATCATCGGACTGGTTATCACAACCATCGTCGGCGTCATTGCCTATCGCATGAAAAAGCCGCTGGCCGCGGCCATCCCCGCGACGCCGACGCTCGAATCCGAACGCTGGAAACATCGGTTCGTGCATATTCTGGTCGTGCTGATGTTCGTCATCCCGTTCCTGACGATCATCTTGGGATTACTGCTCAAGCAGGTCATCGACAGCGACGCGGGGTAAATCGTTGCTCGTGAAAAAGTCCTTCGGCCGAAGGCCTCGGTGTACTTTTCCACGAAAAGGTGCGGCCAACTCCGTACTCGAGGCGGCTCTCCGTGCGGAGTTGATGTTATGGTTTCCTCACGTGGCGGACGATTGACCGCCACGTGAGGCTATGCTTTCACCAGGTTTCGGGGCCAATGGCCACGAAACCTGGTGAAAGAAACAAGACCGAAAAATGAGCGCAGGGCCGCCCCAAGCTCATTTTTTCCTTTTGAATCAACTGTGGAAAAGTACAGCGAGCAAAGCGAGTGACTTTTTCACAACCGACTAAACTGAACTTCCTTTTTCCTAGAAGCGCAACCCATTGATCCACAACGCTTTTCAATAAAACGAAGGGGGCGCTACTGGG